>Ga0209942_1000015_pt1 | contig 120439 bp, 118 predicted proteins | sample SalPonR1_A_D2_MG_FD_185695 | JGI IMG/M metagenome (GOLD analysis project Ga0209942, IMG submission 185695) | Salt pond soil microbial communities from South San Francisco under conditions of wetland restoration - Salt Pond MetaG R1_A_D2_MG... ...
TGCTGGGCGCCATGGAAAACCCGGCCAAGTATGTGTCCGGCAACCAGAAGGACCTGGCCAAAATACTCACCGATACGGGGGGCATAGGAACCGTGGCAACGCGGGCCGACATAATTGAGAAGATACAGAAGTCATTCCTGGTTGAGAAGAGGGGCAAGAACCTTTTAATCACATCAAAGGGAATGCAGCTTTTAAACCTTGTTCCGGACGACCTGAAGACTCCGGAACTCACGGCAAGGTGGGAGAAAAAACTGGATTCCATAGCCAAGGGAAATCTGAGCAAGAAGGCCTTCATGAGCGAAATGAGGCGCTACACGGAAAAGATAATAAAGGACATAAAGACCAGCGACGCCGTCTTCAAGCACGACAATGTGACTCATGAAAAATGCCCCGAATGCGGAAAAAACCTCCTTCAGGTTAAGGGCAAGAGAGGGACAATGCTGGTATGCCCCGACAGGGAATGCGGATACAGGAAGGGCTTATCAATTGTCACCAACGCACGCTGCCCGGTATGCCACAAGAAGCTCAAGCTGGTGGGCGAGGGGGAAGGAAAGACCTTTGTATGCATATGCGGACACAGGGAAAAGATGTCATCATTCAACAAACGCAAGGAAGGCGAAAAGGGCAAGGCATCATACAAGGATGTGCAGGCTTACATGAAAAAGAAAAAGAAGGAAGAGCCCAAGATTGAGGATTCACCCTTCGCGGCCTTGGCAAAACTGAAATTCGACAAGTAAATCGCAACAATGTTTTAAAACGATCCACTGCGGCATGACAATAAACCTCATGCCGCTTTTTGAACCTCAAAATAGTGAAGTCCGTTCTATATCATTGACCGCTGAATGCGGCAATTATATAATGAATGAAATACCCAAATCTGTGGAAGCTTTCACCAATGAAAGGAGCCTATAAACAACCACACTACAAGGAGTCATTATGGAAAAGAAATCACAGCATGAATCGACCGACATACAGGATTACAAAAGGGGAGCCCAGGCGGGAGTGCCCATAATAGTGGGATACCTTTCCATAGGCCTGGCCTTCGGCCTTTTGGCCAAGACCACCGGAATAACTCTTCTGGAAAGCATTCTTTTCTCTTCAGTTGTATACGCCGGAGCCAGCCAATTCATGGCCCTCACCCTAATGGCCATGGGAAGTGGCGCTTTAGGCATAATAATAACGACTTTTCTGGTCAATTTCAGGCATTTTTTGATGAGCGCATCCCTGTCTGCCAAATTGAAGGACGGCGGGGGAAGATTTTTGCCCCTGCTGGCATTCGGAATAACGGACGAGACTTTTTCTGTGGCATCCTTCGAGAAAGGCAGGCTTTCTACCGGATATATGCTGGGGCTGAACATTGTTTCCTATGCTTCATGGAACGCAGGAACAATCATCGGCTATATCTTGGGCGGCACCTTGCCCGCTTCGCTTCAAGCCAGCATGGGCGTGGCCCTTTACGCTATGTTCATAGCCCTTATCACCCCGGTTGCCAAGAAGTCCCACAAGGTGGCGGCGCTGGCAATATTGTCCGGCTTGGTCAACACCCTTGTCGCCAAATATACTCCGCTGCCTCAGGGCTGGAGCATAATAATCGCGATACTTTCAGTTTCCATATTCGGTCTTTTTGTTTTCGATGAAACAGAGGTGGAATCCCTATGAACAATGTATTTCTGCTGATAGTGGGGATGGCTCTTGTAACCTATATCCCAAGGCTCCTTCCTTTTACTCTAATGAAAAACAGAACCCCCTCGAAGTATCTGGGCAGATTCCTGAAGCTCATTCCTTATACTGCGCTGGGAGCCCTTATTCTTCCAGGCATACTTACCGCGACTCCAAGTATGCCATTGGCTGGACTTGTAGGCGGCGCAATTGCATTTGCCATATGCCTTGCCAGAGGCGGAATAATACTCCCCATATTCGCTGCCATTGCAACCACATACGCGATTCTCATATTCTAAATTATTGACAATAGATTGCGGCACTCGGAAATATTTGAAACAATAAGCAATGCGGATTCCAATATATATTGAAAAACGGACAGCGATGTCTGTTTTTTTTTTATTAAAATGGAAAGTTAACTTTACATTTATCAAGAAGCGTGTTATATTGTCAATGTAAAGTTAGCTTTACATCAATATCTAAAGGAGCAAAACCATGAAGAACAGACTTGAAGAAATTAGAAAGTCGAGGGGGATAAGTCAGGAAACTCTCGCTGCAGATTTGGAAGTTTCAAGGCAAACAATCGGTTCGCTCGAAAAAGGGCGCTATAATCCATCTATAATTTTGGCGTTCAAAATCGCCCGTCATTTCAGCATGTCCATTGAGGAAATTTTCATTTACGAGGAGGAAAAATAATGCTTAGGAAAAAGTCTTTTTATATGACAACTATGATTGTAGGAGCATTTCTGATAGCGGCAGGTTTTTTGCTTAAGGAAATGATTGACAAGTCAATTGCAGGGGTGCTTTTCGGCATCGGATCGGGTTTGTTCGGCATGAGCGCCGCCAACTTGTACATGAAGGCTTTGGAAGATAAAAATCCCGACATAAGGAAGAAAAACGAAATAGAGCAGTCGGATGAAAGAAATACCGCGATAAGATACAGGGCCAAAGCAAAATCTGCCGATATAATCCAGTGGTTTATAATAGGTATAGGATACATAACAATTCTAATTGACGCAACCCTGTGGGTAACCTTGACCGCTGTTCTGGTTTTTGCACTATACCATGTTCTCAATGCATATTTTGTGAATAAATTTCAGAAAGAAATGTGATTGTTTAAAAATTATATGCTTGACCTTGCCGTGAAATGGAAATGAATAATACAAAACGGGAAGGTGATTTGAAAATGGACAGGAAAATACATGAAGATTTCAAGAAAAAGATGGGCTTCACCCCTCCTGGCATAATGGTTGCCGAGAATTTCGGCGAGGAATTCAGCCGGCGCCTGGCTGACTTTCATGGCGATGTATGGTCGGAGGAAGGAGCCATACCTCTCAAGTACAGGCACCTCATGGCACTTGCTACCGCGGTTTTCGAAGGAAACGACAAGCGGTCCCGGCTCGAGATCGTGAAATCAATGAATGAAGGCGCGACCAGAGAGGAATTGATGGAGGTTTTCAAGCAGCAGGTATGGATGAAGGGCTCTCCGGTGCTTGTTCAGATAGCTCCCTTGATTGAAATGATCGACCAAAAACTCGGCACAAAGCAAACAGACCTGTAATGGTCTGTTTGCTTTATTTCAATATATTCAAAAACTCTATTCCAAGCTTCATTCCGAAGAATACCAGCATAGACCCGCAAAGCACATTTATAATCCTTAGCACTTTTGGCGTCATGAAGCGTTTGAGATAATATACTCCGTATGCAAGCCCAAAGAACCAAGAGACGGATGCAAGGGCAACCCCTCCTATGAAAAATGGCGACTCCGCAGCTGAAAGAAGGGCTTTGAAGCCTCCCAGGAGAAAGGTCCCGTCGATTAGGGCCTGGGGATTTAGCCATGTCACGGCGAAAAGCATGGCCGCCAATTTGCCGATTCCGTATTCATCTTCAATTTCTTCTAAGACTTCGACTTTCGAAAAAATGAGTTTCAAGCCTATCAGCAAAACAACTATGCCTCCAATTCCAAGCATGGCTGTTTTAAAAATTGCCACTCTCTCCAGAATGAGACCGATGCCATAAAAACATGCCATTGCAAGAAGTATATCGAGTATTGAAGCTATTAGTGCAATTTGAAAGACACGACGTCCCGTGCTTTTGCTTGCCGTATTTATAACATACATGTTCTGCATTCCTATAGGGACCAAGTAAGCAAGTCCAAGCATGTATCCCTGAAATATTACTGCTGTCATTTTACACTTCCATTTCTATTTTCAATGAGTTTCCTTATCGGCTCGTCTGCAGGAGCCATGGTGTATTCATGCAGTTCTTCAGGAGACACCCATTCACATCTGTCGTGGTCGGAAAGCCTCATGTCTCCGTCTATTATCCGTGAGTAATGGGCAATCAGGCGAACGGTCAAGGCTTGGTAGGCGTATACGCTCTCGCCCAGGTATGAGCCCACCGCAACCTTTAGATTCATTTCTTCCATTAGCTCCCTCTCGATGGCCTCGGGTGCCGTCTCGCCCTGCTCTATCTTTCCGCCGGGAAATTCCCATAGCCCTTCCAGAGAAAGACCCTGCCTCTTGCGGGCAATGAACACTTTGTTGTTTTCATCCACTATTACTGCCGCGGCCACATCTATCATTTCGATCATCCCCTGAGTGTTGCAATCAACCCTTTTGGTTCTTTAATAAGCATGAAAAAATCCTCTATGCTTTTAAGCAGGACATCACTTGCCATAATGGCTTTTGTCGATGCCCCTTCCGGCCCTGCTATGCAAAATCCCAATGCCGCCGCCTTGAGCATAAGCCTGTCGTTATATCCATTTCCGATTGCTATTGTTTCCTCTCTTCCCAGTTCTTCGACAAGGCTTTCTTTGTCCTTGGAACCGTTTTCCCGGGAAATAATATTCACTTTTACAGGCGTTCCCTCAAACATCTTTTCGACAGTTCCGTAGGTGTCGGCAGTAATTACATAGACATTAAAATCTTTTGTCATTTCTTTTAGCTTTGCAAAATTTTCAGCTTCTACTTTCCCGCCTTCGGCAAGGGTTCCGTTATAGTCGAATACCAGGTTCTTTATCTTGTATTGCCCGTATTCGGGTATATTAAGTTCCATCTTTATCTCCCCCTTATTTGTCTATTATATCAAAAAACGCCGCAAGAAAAAGCGGTCCTCCGTGAAGAGGACCGCTTTTGTTGATAGCTTTCTGTTATTTCATTTCAGCCAAACGCTTGTAGCTGTTGTATCTGCTCTTGGCATCCTTCTCTGCCTTGACGAACAATTCTTTTGCCAATTCAGGGAATGCAAATTCGAGAGATGTGTATCTAACCTCACCCTTGATGAAATCTTGGAAGGATTCTGTAGGCTCTTTGGAATCAAGAACGAACGGATTCTTGCCTTCTTCTTCAAGAAGCGGATTGAATCTCCACATGTGCCAATAACCGGCATCTACTGCTTTTTTCTCCTGCTCTTGGGACTTGCCCATTCCGGCTTTGATGCCGTGGTTTATGCAAGGAGCGTAAGCAATGATGAGGGACGGTCCCTTGTAGCTTTCAGCTTCAACTAGGGCCTTCATGAATTGGTTCTTGTTGGCTCCCATTGCTACTTGAGCAACGTACACATATCCGTAGTTTGTAGCCATAAGGCCGAGGTCTTTCTTCTTGATTCTCTTTCCGGAAGCCGCGAACTTGGCGACTGCAGCGGTAGGAGTAGCTTTTGAAGACTGTCCGCCTGTGTTTGAGTATACTTCGGTATCGAATACGAACACATTGATGTCTTCGCCGGAAGCGAGAACATGGTCAAGTCCTCCGTAACCGATGTCATAAGCCCATCCGTCGCCGCCGAATACCCATACGGATTTCTTGACGAGGAAGTCTTTCTTTTCTTCTATTTCAGCAAGCATTTCGTTTGCCTGAGCATTTCCAAGGTCTTTTCCGAAAAGATCCATGACAGCTTTAGAAACTGCCTTTGTCTTGTCTCCGTCTTCCTTGGCTTCAAGCCATGCGGCAAACGCGGCTTTTGCTTCTTCTGTAATTCCCATTTCCATTGCCTCAGTCATTAGTACTGCCAGTCTGTCTCTCATTTGATTTGTTGCAAGAGCCATTCCGTATCCATACTCGGCATTGTCCTCGAAGAGGGAGTTTGCCCAAGCCGGACCTTTGCCTTCAGCGTTTACAGTGTAAGGAGTAGAAGGTGCTGATCCGCCCCAGATGGATGAACATCCTGTTGCATTGGCGATGAGCATTCTGTCGCCGTAAAGCTGAGTTACAACCTTGGCGTAAGGAGTCTCTCCGCAACCTGCGCAAGCGCCTGAGAATTCGAAGAGCGGCTGTGCGAACTGGCTGCCTTTAACTGTTGTGTGTGCCATTTTGTCATCTTTGACAGGAAGGCTAACAGCGTAATCCCAAGCAGGAACTTCCACGTCTGTTTGTGTTCCGATAGGTTTCATTTCAAGAGCGTTTACAGGGCAGATGTCGGCGCAGTTGCCGCAGCCTGTGCAGTCAAGAGTTGAAACTTGGATTTTGTACTGAAGTCCTTCAAGTCCTTTGCCCATTGCCTTCTTGGTAGCGAAACCTTCTGGAGCCGCCTTGGCTTCCTCTTCTGTAAGAAGGAAAGGTCTTATAGCCGCATGCGGGCAAACGAATGAACATTGGTTGCATTGGATACATTTGTCTGTTATCCACTCGGGAACATTTACGGCGATTCCGCGTTTCTCATAAGCTGCGGTACCAGCCGGGAATGAACCATCTTCTCTTCCGAGGAAAGCACTTACTGGAAGATCGTCACCTTTTTGAGCCGCAATCGGCTCCATAACCTTGGTTATGAATTCGGGAGCTCCTGTTTCAACAGCCGCCGCAACTTCAACTTCCAAGTCTTTCCAAGCTGCAGGCACTTCAACTTTTACAAGCTTGTTGGCTCCTGCTTCAACTGCTTCGTAGTTCATAGAAACAATCTTTTCGCCTTTCTTTCCGTAAGACTTCTTGATTGCTTCTTTAAGGTAATTGATTGCTTCTTCAACTTCGATTACCTTGGCAAGCTTGAAGAATGCGGATTGCATTATCATGTTGATTCTGCTTCCCAGTCCAATTTCTTCAGCTATGTTTGTAGCGTTTATTGTATAGAAGTTTATGTCGTTTTCAGCGATATATTTCTTGATTCCGGATGGAAGATGAGCTTCAAGCTCTTCAGCATTCCAAATCGTATTGAGTACGAATGTTCCACCCTTCTTGAGTCCTTTTACCAAGTCGTACTTGTCAACGTATGACTGGTTGTGGCAAGCCACATAGTCGGCTACATTGATGAGGTAAGTCGAACGGATTGGAGTTTTTCCGAAACGAAGGTGGGAAACAGTGATTCCGCCTGACTTCTTTGAGTCGTAGGAGAAGTATCCCTGTGCGTACATATCTGTGTGGTCGCCGATGATCTTGATGGCGTTTTTGTTGGCTCCGACTGTACCGTCTGATCCAAGGCCCCAGAACTTGCAACGGATTGTTCCTTCCGATTCTGTATCAATTTCTTCTTTGACTTCGAGTGAGGTGAATGTTACATCGTCGTTGATTCCAATTGTGAATTGGTTTTTCTTTTCGCCGTTCATGTTGTCGAAAACAGCCTTGAGTTGAGACGGAAGAGTGTCTTTCGAACCAAGTCCGTATCTTCCACCCAGAATTACGGGTGCATTGTCCTTCTCGTAGTACATGTTCCTGACGTCCAGGTAGAGAGGTTCTCCCATTGCTCCCGGCTCTTTTGTTCTGTCAAGAACTGTGATCGATTTTACTGTTGCAGGCATTACATCCATAAAATATTTTTCTGTAAAAGGTCTGTAAAGGTGAACTTTTACGAGTCCCACTTTTTCGCCTTTTGCCATAAGATAATCCACAGTTTCTTCAGCAGCTTCAGTTACGGAACCCATTGCAACGATTACTCTCTCTGCGTCAGGCGATCCATAATAGTTGAAGGGCTTGTACTCTCTGCCTGTAACTTCACTGATTTGCTTCATGTAGTCTGCAACGATTTCCGGAACTGCATCGTAGAAACGGTTTGCCGATTCTTTTGCCTGGAAGTAGATGTCCGGGTTTTGTGCAGTACCTTTTGTTACCGGATGCTCGGGATTGAGAGCATTCTGTCTGAATCTTTTTACTGCGTCCATGTCTACCATGTCTTTGTAAACTTCATAGTCGATGAGTTCAACCTTCTGAATCTCGTGTGAAGATCTGAATCCGTCGAAGAAATGTACAAATGGAAGGCTGGCTTTGATTGCGCTAAGGTGCGCAATTCCGCCCAGGTCGATTATTTCCTGGATGCTTCCTGATGCGATCATTGCGAATCCTGTCTGTCTTGCCGCCATTACGTCAGAATGGTCTCCGAAGATTGAAAGCGCATGGCCTGCAACCGCTCTTGCACTAACATGGAAAACGCCCGGAAGAAGTTCGCCGGAAATTTTGTACATGTTTGGAATCATAAGAAGAAGACCCTGCGATGCAGTAAATGTGCTTGTGAGCGCTCCGGCGGTCAAAGAACCGTGAACCGCACCTGATGCTCCAGCTTCCGATTGAAGCTCAGAAACCTTTACCTGTTGACCGAAAATGTTCTTGCGGCCGTTGGCGGACCATGCATCTATGTATTCCGCCATTGGTGATGATGGAGTGATCGGGAAGATCGCGGCTACGTCTGTGAACGCATATGCTACGTGCGCTGCAGCCGTATTTCCATCCATTGTCTTGAAAACTTTGTTGCTCATTGAAATACACCCCCATGTGTTTTTGAATGTTTTTAAACGCGCATGCTAACACTAGTATAGTATACAATATACCTATAGTCAACGTTACCTTTTTAACAATATTTTTTTTTACTGCAAAACCCATTTAAAGCAAAAAAAGAGGATTCCAGCTGCATTTTCTTTTGCAAAATTGCAGCTGGAGACTTCTATTATGCCAGCCTCTTTCTTTTTTTTGTTTCTTTCTCTTTCAATAGATCATCTGCTACCTGAGCCCAATCCAAAGCAGGCTTTTGGCATTTGCAAAATAGCTCTTCCGGTGTTTCCATGTCGGCCGGTTGGGTGGAATGGGCATCCGCTTCTTTTACCATTTCAACGAGCTTTTGGGGATTGTCAAACATGGGACACGGCCTGAGGTGGTTACTGTTGAAAGGATGATGCCTGCGGTACTGCATGAAGATCGGCGATTTTAATGCATCAAGCAATGACACATCCTTTATGTTTACATTTGAATAATGTATGAAAGCGCACGGCTCCACATCTCCATTGGCGTTTATATGAAGATAGTTCCTGCCTCCCGCTATGCAACCGCTTACATACTCTCCGTCGTTCCAGAAGTCGAGTACGAATATGGGCTTGCCCGATCTTATTTCCCTTACCCTTCTATACATGTGCGCCCTTTGTCCGCTGGAAGCAATCAAACTTGTGTCTGCATCCTTTCCGAGAGGCATGTAAGTGAAATACCATCCGAAAAGGCAACCCTTGTCCGCGACAAAATCAATATATTCGTCGGATCCGACCATTTCGGTGTTCTTGCTGTGGTAGCATGTCGAAAACCCAAACAATATGCCGTGGCGCTTAAGCGTATCCATCGCCCTTACGACTTTTTTGAATGTGCCCTTGCCCCTCCTCATGTCGGTTTCTTTTTGGAAACCTTCCACGCTTATGGCAAAAGCTATGTTGCCGAGCCTCTGCACTTCCTTTGCGAACGGCTCGTCTATTAGTGTTCCGTTTGTGAAGGCAAGAAACATGCAGTCGTCGTGAATTTCAGCCAGGCGAAGTATGTCCTTCTTCCTCATTGTTGGCTCTCCACCCGAATATATGTACATGTATGTGCCTATTTCCTTGCCTTGCCGGATTATACGGTCAAGCGTTTCAAAGTCGAGCTCGTCGTTTTTGTCGTATTCGGCGGCCCAGCATCCTATGCACTTGAGATTGCACCTGGTTGTAGGATCCATCAGTACAGCCCATGGTATGTTGCAGTCGTTTTCCTCTTCGGCTCGCTTGGCATCCTGCCTTCCGTACAGATAGGAATTCAATACGAAATTTTTTATAAGCTTCCTCCTTACATTGGGATGGAGCTCGGACAAAGCTTTTTCCATAAACTTTCTGGTGTTGCCCTCCTTGTTGTTCCATTCTTTCGATACAGCCTTCATTACCTTTTTGTTGTCGCCTTCCGCGGCAATTTTGGAACCAAGGCCAATCATTTTCCCCAGATTCCTTACCGGGTCCTTGTCGAGATATCTTATCCCCTCTTCGACAAGCAACCTTTCTGTACTTCTTTTTATTGCATTCATTCCTCCACCCCTTTTCATTGACACTTGTGTCTATTTAAAATCAAAATTTTTAAATCCTGAGTCCATCGAGCAAGACACCCAGCAGCTTCAGTTTTCTATCCACATCGACTTCTTCGTTGAATGCCATTTGCAAAAGCAAGCCTTCTGTGAATATGTAAATGAGGTCCGCCATTGCCTTCAAATCGAATTGCTTCAGCTGTCCTTTCTCCACTCCGCGCTCCAGTATTTCGACAAAATGATCCTTGATCAATTGTGTCTGAGCCTGCAACTTTTCGCTTACCCTGTTTTCTTCCCTGCTCATTACAAGCCAAAGCTCGACTATGACCAAAATCAAATCATTCTTTCCGTAGTCGTCTATTGTCTGACGCACTATTTTTCCTATTGCTGTCAATGCGCAATCTTCAGAAGCCATTATTGCGTCAAAATCCTTCCGCACGCTTTCGAAAGCCTTGTCGACAGCAAAATCATAAATTTCATTTTTATTCTTGAAGTATTGATAGAAATTAGTCCTTCCCATTCCGCTTCTTTTTGCTATGTCCGATATTTTGGCGCTGTAATATCCTTTTTCCACAAAAACCTCTATGGCTTTAAAGGCTATTTCCTTTTTTTTCTCCTGGTAGTCGACTATTTTGGGCATTTGGATCTCCTTGTGCTTTCTATTTCTGTGCATATCAATTATAACATCGTTGACACATGTGTCAATATAAAAATATGGAAAAGGGACGGCATAGCCGTCCCCGGTTTCTTATCATGGGACATACTGCTCTGTTATGCTTTCCACATATCTGCCTTTTTTGACAATCCAAAACGGAGGGGCGAAGCCTCCCTCGTATGAGTTTATGTGATCGGCAAATTCACTTGCATCGGTTGTGGTATATGTCTGTTCATCCCCATATTTTCTGTTCCAATCCAAAATGGTGTACTCTGTATTTTCGTCCACCTCGAATGTCTGGGGCCAGCTTTCGGGATTGTATATGTAGAATCCGCCCGGCATGTCGTCATCCTTGGAAAGGCCCAGCTCCCTTATGCGTTCCTCGTCATCGTATGTCAGCCACTCCACCCGGTCCAGATGGAAGTAGCTTCTCTCGGTGTCGAAGTCGGACACAAAGCCCAGAAACCTGCTTTCGGGAACAGCCATGAAGTCCTGTATCGTTGCGGGATTTTTTATTTCGGTTTCGTCCAAATCCGTTGTCTGCCCCAATACTTCCACAATGTATTCCAAAGCAACCTGGTCCGGGTCAAGGAGTCCCGTGCGATGTCCATTGTCGGCTTCCTTTTGAAGCTCATCATAATAGTAAACTGTGGAAGAAGACGCCTGGGGATCACTATAGTATACGCTGCCGTTTCCGTCCATCCAGCGCTCTACGCACCAAATGCCTGTCTCTCCCTGCCTTGCCGGCTGGGAAAGCAAGAGGCGAGCCGTCTCTCCCGTAGACATTGTGAAATTCGCTACTGCGTGGTTTCCTTCATAGCTTTCACCCGGAAGAAGTCCTTTGCGCTCCAAAAATTCCCTTAAAGCCGTTTCATATCCCGATACTGTGCCCCCCATTTCCCCCGAACGGATTGCGCCCAAAAGTTCGGGGCTTCCCTTTTCATATGAAAATACAAGTATGGGTTTGCCCATGCTTCCGTCCTCAGTGATCCATCCGTCGATCTGGTTCATGCCTCCGGCCATTGCAACCTCGTCAATGTTGCCTGGCTTTATCCTGTATTCTATTTTCCATAGTTCGATTCTGTAGCCTGTCAATTGGTCGAATGATTGCATTTTTTCAAGATTGATTATCTTGCTGTCCTCAACTTTGAAGTAGTTTTCATACATCTCGACCTCGCTGTCCAAATATTCCATGGCATAATCATCCACCGTTTTGTGCTTCACATCCAGATTTGTCACAAGCCCGATTAGAATTGCCGAAACAACTGCCAATGCAAGAACCACAATCCAAAATGCCGGTTTCCTGTAATTAAGTATGTTTTTAATCCTGCCCTTGGGGTTGCTCTCTCCAAAAGCAAGCGGGCATGGTCCGATTGTCCTCCCTGCAGAAAAAGAAAGAAGAGATGACGAGTAGTCCTTCTTTATTCCGCTTCCCATTTTCCTTATTACGCTTTCATCGCAAGACAGCTCCATATCCTCGCTCATAAGGTAAAAGGCAGCCCAAACAAAAGGATTGAACCAGTGCATGCAGAGAATCAGAAAGGCGACCGGCTTTATTATGTGGTCGAACCTTTTTATGTGCGTCTCTTCATGCTTTATTATGTATGATTTCTCGTTTTCCGTAAGATTGGCCGGAATATATATACGGGGATTTACAATGCCGAATACAAAAGGCGTTTTCATTCCTTCCATCTCGTATATATTGTCTCTTACATGTTTTGAATGCTTCAGCCTTTTGCAAAGCCTAAGCATCGAAATCACGCTGAAGCATAGCAGCAGCAAAGCACCGCCTACCCAGACCGCCGTGCCTGCCGATATCCAAATTTGCATGGGCTCCGTTCCCGCCGCCGCATCGACGGCAATCGAAACGTTTGCCCCCGTACCATTTAAGCCCGCATCCCCGCCATGCGGAATGACTGCGGCTCGAATTATGTCCTTGGGAACGGATTGGGCTTTCGACGGGACAAGGCTGAAAGCTCCTTTTAAAGAAAACGGACAGGCCAGCCTGAACAAGGCGGCCGACCAAAGCGCGTATGAAAAAATTTTGGGAAATCTCCTTAGCAAAAGCCGGGCAAGCATTATAAAAAGAATTACATATGCACCAGTTATGCTCATGTCCAGAATACGTAAAAATATTTTTTCCATATTCATTCCTCCTTGTGCGAATCGATCAGCTTTTGCAGCTCATCTATTTCCTTCTTGCTCAATTTTTTATTGCTTGCAAATGCCGCCAAAAATCTCGGAAGCGAGCCTCCAAAGCCTCCATCGAGGATTTGTTTGCTTTGCTCTGTGTAAAATTCTTCTCTTGTAAAGACTGCCAAGACCGTTCCGTTTCTGTTCTCGAATACTCCCTTTTTCTCAAGCTTTCTCAGCATGGTATATGTGGTGGACTTCTTCCACCCTATTTCAACCCTGCACAGCTCAACCAGCTCAGGCGAAGGTATGGGTGCCTTGGTCCAAATGATCTCGGCTAGCTTGTTTTCAGCTTCAGTGAGTCTAAATTCTTTCATATCCGCCCTCTCCTTTTAGTTTATATTTCATAAACCGCATACTCAGTTTACGCTTTATAAACCAAATTGTCAACTTTTTGTTTTCATGCAAAGACCGCCCCAAATCGGGCGGTCTGAAAAAATCACGCATTCAAGCCTCTGCAGATTTAATTTCGGAAAGCTTGCTTTTAATTTCAAGAAAGTCCTCCCAAAAGGGCCTCTTCTTGTTTTCGTCCCTAAGGACTGCCGCAGGATGGAAGGTGGGCATTATGAGCGTTCCGCTTTTTTCGACCCAATGCCCCCTGCTTGATGTAATCCTTATGTTGTCGCCTATGATTTTTTTGGCGGAAACTGATCCAAGGCATACAATTATCCTCGGTTTTATTATTGCAACCTGGTACCTCAAATATGGAAGGCATGCTCGCATCTCTTCCTCAGAGGGATTTCTGTTTCCCGGCGGCCGGCATTTTACTATGTTGCCTATGTAGACATCTTGTCGCGACATTCCTATTCCTTCGATGGCTTTCTCAAGCAAGACCCCTGCCTTCCCGACGAATGTGCGTCCGGACTGGTCCTCATAGTATCCCGGACCCTCGCCTATGAAAAATATGTCGGCTTTTTCGTCCCCGTCTCCAAATACCAAGCGGTTTCTGGTCGCATGAAGCGGACATTTTCGGCAGCGCTCACAATAATTTTTTAGTTCTAAAAGCGTATACATCCAATACCCCCACAATCATTTACACAAGACTCTTCAGATATTCTCCAAACGCGTCTTTCACCCCGGGATGCCTCAGCGCGTACTCCACGGTGGCTTCAAGGTATCCCTGCTTGTTTCCGGTGTCATACCTTCTTCCAATAAAATCATATGCAATCATCCTGTGGCTCCTCAGCAATATTTTCATTGCATCGGTCAGCTGTATTTCTCCGCCTTTGCCTTTGGGTGTGTTTCTGATTATTTCAAATATGTCGGAATCGAGAACATACCTTCCCAGTATGGCCATGTCGGAAGGAGCTTCCTTGGGACTGGGCTTTTCTATCATGTCGGTTACGCAATATGTCCTGTCACCTATTTTTTCTCCCGCGACTATACCGTATTTGGATGTTTCTTCATGGGGCACCGTCTGAACCCCCAGAACTGAATCGCCGTACTTTTCATAAACTTCGACAAGCTGCCTGAGACAAGGCTTCCCCTCACTATATACTATGTCGTCTCCCAAAAGCACAGCAAAGGGCTCGTCGCCCACGAATGTCCTGGCGCAGCCAACGGCATGTCCAAGCCCTTTTGGCTCCTTTTGCCTGACATAGTGTATGTCTGCCATGTCTGAAATTTTAACAACTTCACTAAGCATTTCATTTTTGCCGGATTCCGCAAGCTTTGCTTCAAGCTCAAAAGACTTGTCAAAATGATTTTGTATGGTTTCCTTATTTCGGGTCGTTATAATGAGAATCTCCTCGATTCCCGAGGCGACGACTTCCTCGACTATATACTGGAGCGCAGGCTTATCCACTATGTTCAGCATTTCCTTGGGCACTGCCTTAGTAACCGGAAGGAATCTCGTTCCCAGACCTGCCGCCGGTATTATGGCTTTTTTAACTTTCATTTTATGACCTCCTCTTAATTCACTCTACAGGATTTCGAGCAAAACCGAACAACCAGACTAGGGAACATTGTCACTTTGCAATCCTTTCTTTTCGTATTTCCCTTTCAGTGGTGTAGGCTATTCCAATCGTACCCGGCCCCACGTGCAGTCCTATGATCGGCCCGATGGGAATTATCGATGGTTTTATTCCTATAAGTTTTTCTACCATGTCTGCAAGCTTTTGCGCCTCATTCAATTCGTTGATGTGATGTACCGTCACATTTCTTACACCAGACAATTTCGTTTCTTCTTTCAATTTGTCCAGCATTCGTTCTATGGCCTTCTTCTGCGTCCTCACCTTGTCGAAGATATCAGTGCAGCCCTCATCATTGACAGTAAGTATGGGATTTATTTTAAGTATGTTCCCTATAAGAGCCTGGGCTCCACCTATTCTTCCGCCTTTTCTGAGGTGGGTCAGATTTTTCGGAGCAAACAAAAACCTGCTGCATCTTAATATATGCTTTGCAATATCCACAATCTGTTCGAATGATTTCCCGTTTGCGGCTTCCTGCGCCGCCCTTATTGCGGCATACCCCATATCCATGCAGTTGGTTTTGGAGTTTATCACTTCTATTTCGAATTTTCCGCAACTCTCCTTGACCATCTCACCTACCATTACAGCCGTATTGTATGTCCCGCTCATTTTGTCCGAAAGAAAAATCCCTAAAACCTTTTTGCCTTTTTCGGCGCATTCCGCATATATGTCGATAAAGTCCTTGACCGGAGGTTGCGAGGACTGTGGAATTCTATTTTTCGCTTCCATGAGCTTGTAAAAATCAACATTTTTAATTTCCGTCTCTTTGATTTGCTCATCTCCGAAAGTGAAGCTCAGCGGAATCATTCTTATTCCCAATTCATCTGCAACTTTTTTTGGTATATTGCTTGTGCTGTCTGTAACAACTTGTATGTTCACCTTGCGTCCCCCTTGCCCTTTTAAACAAATTTTTCTGTAATGTTTTTATTTTCATCCGCGCGATAAAGCCTCTGAGTAGGATAAGCCAAATCTATGTCCGGATTGGCATTTACCATGTCCAATACATCCTCCCAAATTTTTTCACTCACATCCCTCCTGTTTCTGGGTTTGCAAAGATGCCTTATGGTGAGCGACACACCGCTGTCTGACACATCGGTGTAAACAATGGGTGTCAAATGGTTGTAAAAAATCATGAATTTTCTAGATGCTTCCTTGACACTCTTGCCCGCCTCTTCGGTTAGATGCATTGTATGGTCTTTTGCGATTTTTTCCAGTATGCCTTTTGCTTTTCTCCAATCACTCTCAAATGTTATTGTGACTCTTATTTCATTCCATATATATTTGAAGCCCTTGTTGTAGTTGGCAAGGCTTTTGGTGAAAACCATGCTGTTGGGTATGTGAACTATTCTCCCCGTGCTCTGGTCCGCTCCCGCCCAGTTGTTTATTTCCAGGAGGGTGAACTGGAAGACCCTTATGTCGATTACGTCTCCCGATATCGAATTTATTTCAATCCTGTCTCCCACTTCAAGCGGTCTTTTCACTACTATGAACAGCCATGCTGCAATGTCCGAAATGGGATCCTTGAGCGCAATCGCCAAGCCGGCGGAAAAAATCCCCAGCAAAGTCGTAACTGATTCGATTCCTTGGAACCAAATTCTCGCTATCATCAAAATTGCGAAGAAATACAGAATGTATGTTATGACTTTTCTAATCTTATAGCTTGCATGGTGTCCTTCTATTCTTCCGGTAATCAGTTTTGTCAGTATGCGGCCAGAAAGCCAGGCAATTAAGAATATGGCCAAGCTGATTAATAGTTTTGTTCCGGTGTCGTAGCTTATTCCGGTAACATCATCAAACTGCTCAATCAAGGCTTTCATTTATACACTTCCTTCTTTATTTTGTGTTTCGCTCAACTTAACAAGCTGGTCAATTTTTTTCTCTATTCGCGAGAGATTGTTTTCTTCGTCTTTTTCGTTCTCCATGCTTTCGGAAAATCCCACCAAATTCTTGTCCAAATTCTTTTTCATGTCCTCTGTCGCTTTTGCCATTTTGCTTATTTCTTCAAAGACAATTCTGTTTGCCCTTTCCATTGCGCTCTCAAGTTTTCTTGTGGATTCGGTGAATCTTTTCAGAAACTGGTCGTTTTCGGATTCGAGAAACATAGAAAGAAGCCTGTCCGGATCGAGAACCTCGTTTAGTCCGTATCCTCTTATCTTATAGGTCCCTCCGGCCGTGCAATAGGGTTTGTTCTTTCCCGGCGATATCTCAACTCTGAAAAAAGGCTTCATCTTGAGGTTTTCAACGTATATCTCCATTTCCACCTTTGGAATGCAGCTGTTTGACTTGCTAAGTATGTTTAGCCTTTCCTGGTCTCCCACATCGCAGCCGATTATTTTCCCTTTTTGCCTGTTTTTTTCACCAGTATCCTCTTTGACTCCTATGAGAATTGTGCCCCCATGCTCGGAATTTGCAAACGCCACAATGTCCGAGGAGTCAAGCCCTCCGACACTTTGCTTGAATTCTATTTCATAATTTTCCTCAGCGTCAAGCAGCTGTTTTGTCCTCTTTGTGATAACGTCGAAAACATTGCCGTCTGTCATTGTATCAACCCTTTCACATCTATGCTTTCATTTGTTTGACTACGCCCTTTCTGTAGGCTGCCAGAAGCATGCTTAAAAATTCAATCTGTTTCTTTAGCTCTTCGCCGACATCTGTGTCTTCAACGCTTTTTCTTTTTGCAGTCTTCTCTAGGACAGTGGTTGTGGATATCATGTCCTTTTCTTCATTTATGGCCTTTTCTATGGATTCGAAAGGCTCGTGGCAGGCAAGAAGCAATCCGTATGAATTGTATATCAATGTATATCCAGCAGTGCCTGTGGTCGCCTGATAGGCTTTAGAAAATCCGCCGTCTATCACCAAAAGCTTCCCGCCGGCCTTTATGGGACTCTCTCCGTCTTTTCTCTTTACCGGGACATGGCCGCTTACTATGTGTGACGTTTTCGGGTCCAGACCAAACTCGACGAGTATTCTTTCCGCCACATCGGGATCGTCCCTGAGTGCGTAGTAGCTGTTTTTTTCCTCGGCATGGGTCTTCTTGTCGTCTATGAAATATCTTTCAAATGTCGTCATTTTATCCTTGCCGAAGAGCGGAGAATTCTCCCCGCACCACATATACCACATTGCATCCCTGGCGTATGAGCGTTCGGGCGAGCCTTCCTTGTTGTAGAAAGCCTGCCTTGCCAGTTCATCGCATTTGTCAAGAAGGCTCTTTCCTTTATAGCCGTTGCCTTCGATCGGAATATTCCTGAAGCTCTTGTCCTCGTTCATGGGAATGCATGCATGGTAAAGAAGATTTGAGTTGTACTTCAAATACATGCTACCCTTTGTATACATCAAATCCATGTGCTTTTGCAGTTTCTCGCTGTTTATGAAAGAATGCACAAGCTTTTCAACAACTTCATTTTCTTCTGCCGTCAGTGAATACGGGTCTTTTGGGTTCACTGTCGGAAAAAGAGTGTCTTTCATCGGATAGTCTTCGCCGCCTATTTCAACCATTCCCGAATCGCAGTCCATCTTGCCTAGGTGCAAACGGTTGTCCATCTCGTATGCCGGATGTTTAAGTATTGTCTGACCTTCAAGCTTGAATTGAATTATTGCAATGGCCTTGTGCATCTTTGATATAAGGTCAAGGTCCTTTTGTCTGTAATTTCCATTCCCCATTGTTTTGGGCAAAAATTGAAGACACGGGTCTTCACCATATTCCTCAAGCGCAAAAGTGGCCAATGGAAAAAGGTTTATGCCGTAGCCGTCTTCGAGCGTGGTCATGTTTGCATACCGGCAGGATATCCTCACAACGTTTGCAATGCATGGCGCAGACCCGCAGGCAGACCCCATCCACAGAATATCGTGGTTCCCCCACTGAATATCAAGCGAATGGTGTTTCATCAAGGAATCCATTATTATATGGGCCCCGGGTCCCCTGTCGTATATGTCTCCCACTATGTGAAGCCTGTCGACCGCAAGCCTTTGGATTACGCAAGCTATGGCCTCTATGAACTCGTCCGCCCTGTCGATGTCTATTATGGTTTCAACTATCTTTCTGTAATAATGAGCCTTGTCCTCGATTGCAAAATCCCGGTGCAGGAGTTCCTCGATTACGTACCTGAAATCCTTAGGCAAAGCCTTCCTGACCTTCGACCTTGTGTACTTGGACGAGACAGCCCTGCAAACCTCGAGCAAGCGGTGTATGTTGTCTGAATACCATTTTTCGATATCGCTTTCCGTTTCCTTTATTATTTCAATTTTCTCGGCTGGATAATAAAGCAAAGTCAGGAAGCTTCTCATCTCTGCATCATTTAGCGATTCGCCGAAAAGTTCAGTCGCCTTCCTCCGGAGTACACCAGATGCATTTTTCAACACATGCGTGAATGCCTCGTATTCACCGTGGAGGTCCGTAAGGAAATGCTCTGTTCCCTTGGGCAGATTCAAAATCGCCTTCAGGTTGGTTATTTCCGTGCATACGGACGCCACATTAGGATATTGATTGGAAAGCATTTTTAGAAATTCAATATTTTTTTCTATTTCTTTTTCCATGGATATCCCCCATTCTTCTATTTCAAAACACTCACAGGCATCATCTGTCCCTATGCTTCAATTATTGTTCCCGCTTGGCCCTTTAGTGCCTCTATGGCCGTATCAAGAGAAGTTATTATGGCCTTTTCTCCGCCGCCTTCCACAAAAAGCATGCATGCCTCTACTTTGGGTCCCATGCTTCCTTTTTTGAAGTGGCCTTCACTTTGGAGCATTTTGACTTCTTCTGTCCCAATTCTGTCAAGGGCCTCCTGGCCAGGCTTTCCATAATTCTTGTATACTTTTGAAACATCTGTAAGAATCATGAATATGTCGGCCTCAAGTTCGACAGCCAAACGCTTTCCTCCGAAGTCCTTGTCTATTACCGCTTCTATCCCCGTCAATTTTCCCCCATCTTCCACAACAGGTATTCCCCCGCCTCCGTTTGCAATTACGACGCATCCGGAATCCACAAGCTTTTTGACTGCCTCTATTTCAACCAGCCTTTGTGGCCTTGGCGACGGAACGACCTTCCTCCAGCCCCTGCCGGAATCCTCTATCCAGTTTTCGCCCTTCTCCTCCATCGCTTCCCTGGCATGCTCTTCACCATAAAAAGGGCCTACAGGCTTGCTTGGATTTTTGAATGCTGGATCATCCTTGTCCACAACCATCTGCGAGACTATTGTCGCTATCGGCTTTTCGATTCCTTTTTCCTTCAGTATGTTTCCAAGCTGCTGCTGCATCATATAGCCGATAAGGCCCTGGCTTTCAGCTCCACACATGTAAAGGGGCATTGCCGGAACAATGGCAGATGCAGCGTTGTTCTGTATCAAGAGGTTGCCTACCTGGGGACCATTGCCATGGGTGAGTATTATATTGTGTCCCATTTCAATCATATGCGCTATTTGAAGGCAGGTTTTCCTGACATTCTCCATCTGCTGCTCGGCTGTCCCCTGCTGTTTCGGTTGAAGTATTGCGTTTCCTCCTAAAGCTATAACAATAGTTTTTCTTTCCATGGATATCCTCCGAATGTTTTGTCCGCCTATGCTTCTCAACTGAAAAAACTCAACTGGGCCTTTTGGTTTTCCCTTTCCTTCAGCTTTTCATTGACGACATAATACGTTCCGCTTCCAGTGCCTTCCTGAATTAAAACTTCCTGGTCTACAAGAGATTTGAGTTCCCTGAAAGCCTCGTCCCTGTTGACATCGTTGAGATTTTGATACTCCCTGTTGTTTATGCTGCCGTTTTTCATTGCATAAGATACGGCGGCCATTCTGTCCTCGTCAATTTTCAAGTTCATTTCTTCCAGTCGCCTGATGTCTTCCATTCCCAGTATTTCCCTGTTGCCCAGCCTTGCCGTGAATTCTTCTCCCGAGCTTTCAAAAACAGGCGGTTCCAAGCGATATTTCTTTGCTTGGGAGAACATTGTCTTCATTCCGGTCCCGGCGTTTCTTATTTTTCCCATTTCCTGCAAGATTCTCACTATTGATGTGTTCCTGCAATAAACATATCTCTCAATGTTAAAGTCCTGTTTCCTCTCTCCCAAAAGAGGTCCCGGGCTCTTTATTTCTATAAACTTTTCAGTCATTGTTATTCTGATATACTTGCCAGATGCGTATGAGTCGTAATCCCTGTGTATGAGACTGTTCCATACAGCCTCCTCGATTGCCTCTAGAGGATATGCCGGCATTTCAAAATGCTTGCCGCTTAAGTAGCCCACCTTCGCCCTTTTCCCCATCCTTTTTTTTATCGTCTCCATTGTTCTTTCCTTCATTACAGGCAGAGTTCCATAAATTTTGTCAACAGTCGCATTTCCGCCGTTTCCCGACAAGATTGTAACATGAAGCTGAGGAAGATAGAGTTGGGGGTTTTTCCCGAAAATCAAAAGGCCTGCCAATGTGGCTGTTTGATTTTCGCCAAAAGAGCTGATTATACCCAGTTTTTCGAGCAAATCCTTTTTTTCAAGAAAGACAGGTCCGTATTTTTCTCTTATCGCATCCAAATAAAGGCTCAGTTTGGCGGTGTCCAAATCATCTTCGGATGTCCGTGGAACAGGAGTCAAATCTGCGTTCTCGTTCATTTTTAAAACAATGTATTTTTGATGATCCAAATTTCCCCTCTCCTTCCTTTTTTGTTTAAAAAACTTCATAAAATCGTTTTTTCACATCTGAAAACTCGACTTCGATTTTTCGTCCATATATAAAATCATCATATGCTTTTACCGGCAAAGGTTTGCCGTTTTCATCCTTCTCAACCTTCATCGGAATGTCAAAAGTAAAACAGCTACCCTTGCCCTTTTCGCTCCTTGCTTCGATCGAACCTTGGTGCATCTTGACAAAACCCTTTACCAGCGAGAGCCCTATTCCGCTCCCTTCGTTGCTGCTGGTGAAAATATCTTCCACCTGGTTGAACCTGTCAAAAATTCTGTCCAGCTGCTTTTCTTCTATCCCTGTTCCTGTATCCTCAACGGAAACGAAGACCCTTCCGTCCGCCTCCCACGCCGCTATTTTTATGCATCCTCCCGAAGAAGTGAACTTGATGGCATTTGAAATAAGGTTGAGCATGATTCTTTCAATCTTTTCAACATCGCATGAAACAAGCAGCGGAGCGCTATCAATTTGGGACGATATTTCAATGCCCTCGGACTTGGCCAATTGCGTGACTGAAGCCACTATGTTTCTTATGACTTCCGCCATGTCCCAATTACTTTTGTTTACCATGTAAAAACCCGCTTCAATCTTGTTTATATCTATCAAATTGTTTACCAGCTTTATCAGCCGGTTGTTGTTTTGCTTCATTATCTGCAAATGGCGTTTGTTCTTGACCGAAAACTCAGGCATTTCTTGGGATATTTTTGAGTTTTTCATTTCCATCAGCTGAATGGTACCCGATATCGCATGCAGGGGGGTCCTGAAATCGTGGGATATGTTTGCAAAATATTCTGTTCTCATCCTTTCGTATTCCATCTGTCTCTCAACCTTTCGGCGCAAAGCCTCATTTCGCTTTTTCGCCGAGACATCCCTTATTACGCTAAGGAATGCCAAACCGTCGGAATATGGAAATTTGATAGTTTTTATTTCTACAGGTATCTTTTCTCCGGCTTCGGTGAATATTTCATCTTCTATAATCGGAAGAACCTCTTCTCCACCTGCAATCTTGCTCAATCTTTTATTCAAAAACTTCTTTCTTCCCTCTCCCAGAAAATACATGGTCGGTCTGCCGACTATGTAAGAAGGATCACCCAAGCCGAGAAGTTTTGCAGCGGCAAAATTCGCCAAAATGTAATTTTCATAGTCGTATACGAAAACTGCATCCGGAAAATTCTCTATGAGCTGGCGGTACCTCTCCGCACTTTTTTTCTTTTCTTCCTGAAGCATCAATCTGTCTGTTATATCCCTTGCTATGCTGACGAAGGAATTTTTGCCCGAAAAAGGAAAGTTGATTGTCTTTGTCTCAACAAAAACTTCACTATTGTCCTTCCTTAGTATCCTCTGTTCTATCATGGGCACATCGGTATTGGGCTTTTCCAGCTTGTGAAGCCTTTTTTCCATGTCTTCAAAATGGTCGGGGTCGACGTATGTATATATGCTCTTTCCTTCCACATCAACAGGCGACATCTCTCCAAGAAGTTCGGCGCCTGACTCGTTGGAATACAAATATTTTTCCCAGTCATATATCAAAACCGAGTCAGGCAGAAAATCGAGAAGCCGCTTCAATTGACGGTCGTTTTCCATCAATCGTTTTTCGTTGACCCTTTTTTCCGTTATGTCCCTTATTATGCTTATATATCTATCTTCTGCTTCCATTTCATAAGAAATAGACCTTATTTCAAGTGTTTTATCAATTCCTTCTTCCGTTCTTACTTCCCTTTCCACCAGAGGCACCATGCCTCCGGCGAGAATTTGATCCCGTCTTTTTAAGGCGTCTGCCGCCGCTTCCTTGGTCAAAAAACTCAAAAAATCCTTGCCTTTCAAATCTTCTTTTGAGGAAACCCCCAAAATTGACGCCGCGCTTTTGTTGGCCAGCTCAATAATCGATTCCCCCTCAGGAAAATGTTGTATCAAAACTCCATCAGGAAGTCCCTCAAGCAGATTCTTGTAGCTTCTTTCGGCATCACGCATAGAATTTTGCGCTTCTTTGCGTTCCGTGAGGTCCCTTGCCCATGATACAAGCACACTTTCTCCGTTAATCATGAATATCTGGCTGTTGACCTCGACGGGAGCGGCTCTTCCATACTTGGTAACAAAAGTCATTTCAAATGATTTTGACCAACCATCCTCAATCTTTTCGAATATGGTTCTCGCTTTGTTTGCCAAGTTAGGATGAACAAAGGCTTCGGGAGGCATTTTAATCATTTCCTCCCTTTCATATCCGAAAAACTTTACTGCCGCATCATTGACATCAATTATTCTTCCAACTTTCCAGTCGGAGTCAACACTGCGGAGCACCATTATGTCATCTATGTTGTTGAATATGATTGAGTATTTATTCTCTTTTTCCTGTATCTTCCTTACTGCTTCAGTATAACTCATGTGAATGAAAATAATTACAATGAAAATGCAAAAGGATGCAATCAAATTGTAGACATAGTAATACTTGTTGTTATAGGTGTGCCCGAATGCAAATGAAGAAACGAACGCAATGAGCGCAACGCTCAAAACTCCAGTTATGATCCTGACCCTTAAAACATGGTCCGCTTTTTTCTTGCCGCCGGCTCTTTTTGTTTTTCCAAACATATTTTTACCTTTCCGGATTTCAAAAATATCTCCCCGCCTGCGGCGACTGATATAATGCGCTTCTCTCTTTTTAAATACAAATGTCAACTTTATACTTCTATTTCTTTGGTCCGTTTTCCTTCATGCTTCCGAAAGTTCTCCGCCGGCTGGATAAACTTTTAAACTAATTGTATAATTGAATCATCAATATGGCGGGAGGATAAAATGAAAAAATTGTTGTTGATTGCAACAGGAGGCACAATAGCCTGCTCGGAGGGGACAAATGGCCTGGCTCCTTCAATGTCGGCCTCCGACATACTTTCCTATGCGTCCGATTCAATAGGCGGTTGTTCCATAGACGCATTTCAGCTTTTCAACATAGACAGCACCAATATGCAACCCGAATATTGGCTGGACATAATGAAAATGGTCAAGGACCGGTATGACGAATACGACGGCTTCATAGTAACACACGGAACCGACACAATGGCTTACACTTCCGCGGCTCTTTTTTATCTGATTCAGAATTCAGAAAAACCAATAGTAATAACGGGAGCCCAAAAGCCTATTTCCTATGAAAAAACCGATGCCAGAAAAAATCTTACCGATGCCATATGTTTTGCCCGCGAAGGAATAGGGGGAGTCTACCTCGTTTTTGACGGCAAAGTAATAAGCGGATCGAGGGCCGAAAAATTGCGCACGGAAAGCTACAACGCTTTTGAAAGCATCAACTATCCATTTGTTGCAAAAATCACCGATAATAAGGTGGTTTACAACAAAAAGGCGCAAATGCAGAAAAAAAACCGGAAAACTTTGTTCAGCACTTCCATGAACACAAATATTTTCCTCATGAAACTGGTCCCCGGCTCTAATCCTCAGCTCTTGAGCAAAATAGCCAATGACTATGACGGCTTCATAATTGAAAGCTATGGTAGCGGCGGAATACCATTTGAAGGGCGGAGAAATTTTTTGGAAGCAATCGAAAAATTGACCTCAATTGGTAAATCGGTTGTAATAACAACTCAGGTGACTTTGGAGGGCGGCAATCTTGCAATCTACGAAGTTGGCAAAAGAGCGCTTGAAAGCGCTGTGATACCGGCTTACGACATGCCCATAGAAGCGGTGGTGACAAAACTGATGTGGGCGCTTGGGCAAAGTCGTGACCAGAAAAAGGTTCGGCGGCTTTTCCTCACCCCTATTTCGAACGATATCGTGGTCTTGTAGATTCGACATGTAAAACACAATATAAAAAACACCTCCAAGTAGATAATCTAATTTTTAATTAATTAGACTGTCTACTTTGGAGGTATCATATCAAAATCTTTGGGTCCGTTTTTATATTGATTTGCGTGGTCGTGAACTACCCCCACTTATAGAAGTGGGAGCTTCCTGGTCAATATCTCCAACGAGACAAGTTTACCCAGGCTCAAAAGGTCGCTCCGGCCTCAGAAGTACCAAAGCTATATTGCAAGCTTTAGCAAGTTTATTGATGCATTGATGTCCCTATTGTGGACTGCTCCACACTCGGGGCAAATCCACTCTCTTAGGGCAAGGTTTTTTACTTCTGGATTCTTGTAACCGCAGTTTGAGCATAACTGTGAGCTGGCATAGTATGTTGGGGCAATAATTAATTCTCGCCCATACCATGTTGACTTATACTCAAGCATTTCGCGAAACATGCTCCAAGAAACCTCGGCAATTGCCTTTGCAAGTTTGTGGTTCTTCATCATATTTTTTACCCTGAGATCTTCAATCACTATAGTTTGGTTTTCACGAATGATTTCAGTACTCACTTTGTGTAAAAAATCATGACGCTGATTGGCTATTTTTTCGTGTGCCTTAGCCACCTTCAGTTTTGCTTTTTTTCTATTGTTGCTTCCCTTGGTCTTGCGAGACAAGTCCTTTTGGAGTTTAGCAAGTCGTTTTTCTGATTTTCTAAGTTGCTTGGGGTTTGCATATATTTTCCCATCAGAGCATATGGCAAAGTCCTTGATTCCAACATCGATACCCACCTTGCGAATTGACTCGGACAGTGGAAGTATCTCAGTATCAACAAGAACAGAGACAAAGTATTTTCCAGAAGGTGTCTTGGAAACCGTACATGACTTTATTTTCCCCTCAAAATCACGGTGTTGCTTGATTTTTACCCTTGTTTTAAGTTTCGGTAGTTTAATATGACTATTCTCAATAACAATTGTTTTTCCTTGATTGTTTGTTGTATATGAATGATGATTTGACTTTTTTGACTTGAATTTAGGAAAGCCAACAGAGGGGTCTCTGAAAAAGTTTGAGTAAGCTTTTTGCAGGTTGATTTGAGCATTGGCCAAGGACAAACTGTCAACATCTTTAAGCCATTCAAAATCATCTTTATATTGTGCAGGAGTATTATTTAGCCTTTCACCTGTTGCTTCATAATGTTCAATTTTATCTGCAAGCATTCTGTTATAGATAAATCGAACACAGCCAAAACACTTTGCAAAGTATATCCTTTGCTCTTTGTTTGGGTAGATGCGATATTTATAGGCTTTTAGCATAATGTCACCTCTTTTTCTGACCCTGACTTTCAATATATTGTTTGACTGTGTCAATAGATGCTCCACCCGTCGTTAATAGACAATAGCTTTTGCTCCAGAAATATTCTTTCCAAAGTTTCTCCCTTATATTCGGAAATTCTTTTTTGATTAGGCGGCTGCTTGCACTTTTGTAGGCATTTAGAAACTTGGAAAGGTCTGAATTCGGTTGAGACCTGAAGAGTAGGTGCACATGGTCAAGATCATGGTTCCATTCTTCAAGCACAATCTTATATCGCGGGGAAATATATTTGAAGATTTCTTTTAATCTGTCGGATATTTCGTTGTCAATCACTTCTCTACGATATTTTACAACAAGAATCAAGTGGTAGCTTAATTTGAATACTGAATGGTTGTTTGTGTCTAATTTCATTATTATCACCCATTTATATTATATACCACCGAATAAAAATGCTCAAGTACCGTCGCCTATCGGCGAAGGCTATCCATCCCCACCCTACGCTCTCGCTAACGCGAGCAAGGTGACTTAGAGGGTGGGGAATTCCGCTAATTTAGTTAAAAAGTTTTCAAGGTTTCGATTATGCTTTGGACCGTGTAATCGACATCCTCGGCGGCGGTTGAATAACCGAGGCTGAATCTTACGGTACCCTGCGGGAAAGTACCCAATGTCTTGTGTGCGGCGGGAGCGCAATGGAGTCCGCACCTTGTGCTTATTCCATATTTTTTGCTCAGTTCATGGGCAATAAGAGCATTGTCCCTGCCCTTGAAATCGAGTGAAACCACCGCCGTCCTCCATGAGAGGTCTTTTCTTCCAATAAGGGAAGCCTCCGGTATCCCGCTCAGACCTTCAATGAATCGCTTTGTCATTTCAAGCTCATGTGCGGCGATTTGCTCCACTCCTGTCTTTACGATATAGCCAAGCGCCGCATGGAGTCCAAAAATCCCAACCACATTGGGTGTTCCCGACTCGAATTTGTCAGGCATGTATGACGGCTGCTCTTCCATTTCCGAAAGGCTGCCCGTACCGCCTTCAATAAATGTCGAAATCTTTTCCGCCAGACTTTCTCTTATAGCAAAGCCTCCTGTCCCCTGCGGACCCAAAAGGCTCTTGTGCCCTGTGAAAGCAACGGCATCCGCTCCCAACCTCTGCATGTCGACATTCAAAAATCCTGCTGTCTGCGCCGCATCGACTATGAAGGGTATGCCCTTTTCTTTGCAGACGGACCCGACGGATTCAAGGTCCAGAACCGTTCCGGAGACGTTTGATCCATGAGTCATTATTACGGCCTTGGTGTTTTCCTTTATTTGTTTTTTAAAATCCTCTATGTCGAGATTTCCCTCCGAGTCGCACTTGGCTCGGCTGAAGGAGACCCCCCTCTTCTTAAGGGCCATCAGCGGTCGCATCACAGCATTGTGCTCGACAGAAGAAACAACCACATGGTCTCCCCTGCCAAGCAGCCCTTTGATAATAACATTCAGGCTTTCTGTTATGTTTTTGGTGAAAACCACGTTCTCGGGTTTGTCGAAATTGAAGAGATGGGCAATCATTTCCCTTGTTTCAAAAACTATGTTTTCGGCCGAGAAAGCGCTTTCATAAGCTCCCCGGTTGACACTGCATCCGACTTCATTTATGTATCCGCTCATTGCCTGGCCGACTCCCGGCGCCTTCGGGAAAGAAGTTGCCCCGTTGTCCATATAGACGTTTTTATTCATCACATTCTCCTTTCTATGGCATTTTCTACTATCCATTATAATGCAAAACACTAATTTTTTCCTTGTCATAGTTTTTTTTTATACAATGATTGCTGTCATTGATAATCATTATTTCTACTGCAATAAAATCATTGTTAAAATGAAAACGCAATTAAAACACATATATCGAAAGGAGTCAACAAAATGCAAAGCAAGAAAGGAATTATCGCAACGGGTGCGGCCATAGGTCTTATAGCGGTATTATTGGTCAAAATGGGCAATCCCGCAAACATGGGCTTCTGCATAGCCTGTTTCATACGCGACATTGCAGGAGGTCTGGGTCTTCACCGAGCAGCTGTCGTTCAGTATTTAAGACCTGAAATAATGGGTCTGGTGCTTGGGGCCTTCATCGCCGCCAAGGCAGGGAAGGAATTCTCATCGCGCGGAGGATCGTCGCCGATGACCCGTTTTTTCCTGGGCATCATTGTAATGATAGGCGCTCTGATGTTCCTGGGATGTCCGCTTAGAATGATTCTAAGGCTCGCAGGCGGAGACCTTAACGCTCTTGTAGGAATAGTCGGATTCGCAGCAGGCATTTACATAGGAGTTCTCTTCCTCAACAAGGGATTCAGTTTGAAAAGAACATACAGATTGCCCGATTTCGAAGGCTACGCGTTCCCTCTTTTCAATATTTTTCTTATGGTTCTTCTTGTCGCCGCTCCGGCATTTGTAATCTTCAGCGAATCCGGCCCCGGATCGATGTACGCGCCGATAGCAATAGCGCTTGCCGCCGGGCTTGTTGTAGGTTTTCTTGCACAAAAATCCAGGCTGTGCTGTGTGGGTGGAACTCGCGACATGATACTTTTCCGCGACAATTACCTTTTGCTCGGTTTTCTTGCGATTTTCGTCTTCGCGGCAATAGGAAATATTGCAACGGGAATGTTTTCGCTAGGCTTTGAGGGTCAGCCCGTGGCACACACGGACGGCCTTTGGAATTTCCTCGGCATGGCCGTAGTGGGATGGGGCTCGGTTCTCCTTGGAGGATGCCCTCTCAGGCAACTCATACTTGCAGGAGAAGGCAATTCCGATTCCGCAATAACATTTTTCGGCATGCTTGTCGGTGCAGGATTCGCGCATAATTTTTCGCTTGCCGCCAGCCCCAAAGGAGCAACAGTAAACGGCCAAATAGCCATTGCCATATGCATTGTAGTTCTGCTTGCAATCTCGGCGGCGAATATTGAAAAAACACCATTCAAATCGAAGGGAGACTTGTCATGAACAAAATAGATACAAGAGGAATGTCCTGCCCGCAGCCTGTGCTTATGACTAAAAAAGCAATTGACCAAAGCCCGGAAGGACTGGAAATATTAGCTGGCGACAACACAGCAAAAAACAACATAAAGCGTTTTCTCGAATCGAAAGGTTTTTCGGTCGAAATCGAGGAAATCAATGAAGAGTTTATTCTGAAGGCAATAAAGTAAAATGACCTATACCGTTGTATTTTTTACACACTCGGGCGCAGTCAAGTTCGACAGGCACATGAAAAAATCGGGCTTTTTCTGCGAACTAATGCCGGTCCCCAGGAAACTCAGCTCAAATTGCGGGATAGGCGCCAGAATTGAATATGATGGAAATCTAGATGACATTGTTTCAAATGATACAGAAAAAATTTTCAGGCATGTTGGAGAATCCTTTGAAGTTGCGTATTCCGCAGAATAATCCACCAGAAAAGCCGCGTCCTATTCATTGATTGGTCGCGGCTTTTTTGTGCGGCTTATTGCTTGCAGTTTTTCTTTATGAATGCCCAAATAATTTTTTCGCTTCCCGGGGCTTGAATAAGATATCCCTGCTGCATGTCGCATCCAAAACTTTTCATTGTTTCAAGCTCGGTTTCAGTTTCGATTCCCTCAACAATGGTTCCTGCGCCGAGGCTCTTTGCCATTGCTACAATGGCTTTTACAATGGCCCTATTTTCGCTTCTTCCGTCTATGCCATCTACAAAACTTCTATCGATTTTTACATAATCAGCATATGAGTCCCTAAGCTGGCGGAATGAGGAGTAGCCGGTCCCAAAATCATCTATCGATATCAAAACGCCCATTTCCTTGAGCTTTGAAAGTTTCTCGTTCAGATCGATTACATTCTCGGTAGAACAGCTTTCGGTAATCTCCAAACAGACGTTTTTGCCTTCAAGCCCGTACTTTGCCAAACCTTCCGCTATTTCTCCAACTATGTTTTCCCTTTCCATCTGCTTTACCGAAAGATTTATCGACATGAAGAAATCATCTCTGCAGACTTCTTTCCATTTTTTCAATACGGAAAGTGACTGATTGAGTGCAAAAGCCCCCAGCTGATTTATCTCGCCGCAATCCTCCGCAATGGGTATGAAAACAGAAGGGGATATTCTCCCTATGACGGAGTTGTTCCAACGCATCAAGGCCTCGCAACCCTTCACGCTTCCATCCATTGCCAGAATGGGCTGATAATGCATTTCTATCTCCCCGTTCGACAAAGCCATCTTCAGTCTGCTTTCCAGTTTGAAACGGTAAAGGTTCCCTTTCTCCATTTCGGATGTGAAAATCAAATATCCGCTCGTTCCGGACTTCTTGGCCTGGTACATGGCCATATCCGCCTTCTTGATGATTTCCTCGACTTCTTTTCCGTGCTTCGGACAAATTGCAATTCCTATGCTTAGTGAAATCTTAATGCTGTAGTCAAAAATCTTCAGTCCTTTATCGAGCCTTTCTATTATGCCTTCCATTTTCGAGGCTATTTTTTCATTGTCTCCGTAGTCAGTTAAAACAACAAATTCATCCCCGCCCATTCTGGCTACCACATCTTCTTTTTCTATGCTGTTCTCTATATTTTTTGCGACATACCTGAGAATCTCGTCTCCGACATTGTGTCCCATGCTGTCGTTTATATTTTTAAACCCGTCCAGGTCCATATAGCAAACGGCAAGCTTTTCCCCTTCTTTAAGCTTCCCCATTCTGCTGCGGAGCTTGTCGTATAATACCTTTCTGTTGAAAAGTCCGGTCAAGCTGTCCCTGTAGGCAAGAAATTCAATTTCCTTTTCTGCCTGTTTCTTTTCGGTGATGTCAGAATATATTCCATATCCTCCAACCTGCTTTCCGTTAAGCCAAACAGGGTATGCCAAAATATCCACATCTATAAGCTCTCCTGCCTTGTTTTTCCTTTTTGTTTCAAACTTTACGGTGTTTCCGCTTATAAGCCTGGACGAAAGTCTTACCGCTTCCGTAAATCGGCTTTCGGGAGCTATGAGGCTGTTTATGTCTTTCCCCCTGGCTTCTTCTGTCCCGTATCCGAACATAGAGCCGAATCCCTTGTTTATGTCGACAACCCGGTCCTCTGTGTCAATCATTACAATCCCTAGTGGCGAATTATCGAACAGCTGCTTGAAATAAGCCCTCTGCTCTTCCAGCTCGCAGACAACATGTTTGCGGCCCCTTATGTCCCTGTAGTTTACAACCGTTCCGACTATTTTGCCGCCAACAGTTATTGGATTCCCGGAAGCTTCGACATCAATGAGTTCGCCGGACTTGTTCTTTCTCTTGGTTTCCAAATTGACGGAAACGCCTTTTTTTATGTCGTAATTGCATGAAAAAGCTTCTTTTATGTATCCTTTTGAAACTATGAATTGGTCGATGTTTTTACCCATGCACTCTTCCGGCCCATATCCGAACAGATTAACAAAGGCCTTGTTTATATCCATGACCCTTTGGTCCGAATCAAGCAATGCCATTGCATCGAGGGACTTGTCGAACAATTGCTTGAAATACTGCGACTGCACCTCTATTTTCTTCTTCATACGGCTTTTTTCAGTCAAATCCTTGTAAACGGCATAAATGCCGAGAAGCTCGCCGTTCTTTTTTACAGGATTTACCATCATTTCTACGGGAATGGCAGACCCGTCCCTATGGTAGCGGACCGTGTTAAACGATAAATGCTTGCCCTTCACAGCTTTGGCTGAAATGTCTTCGGCTTCTTCCCTTCTTTCACCCACTGCTACAATGTCGTTTATGCATTTTCCCTTTGAATAAAGAAGGGAATATCCAAAAAGATTCTCAAACGCCTTGTTGAAATAGACAACTTTGTCGTCGTTGGTAAGAAGCGCAAGGGCTTCTGTCGAAGTATTAAAAAGACCTTCAAAGTAAGCCTTTTGAAGAGCCAGCTCGTCTCTTGTACTTCTTTTATCGCTTTGCCCCTCATAAATTCTGTATGTCCCTACAATTTTTCCGTTTTCAAGTATGGGATGCCCGGTAAAATCGACATTGACTCCCCTCCCCCATTTGTCGACAAGCTCTACTTGTCTTTTTTGAATCCCTTTACTGTGAATCTCTTCACATACGTTCATCAGTTTGATTTTTTCAGAGGGCGGAACAATCAAGTCATAACAGTATTTCCCCACAGCCTCTTCCCTCGAATATCCGAAAAGCTCGGAAAAAGCCCCATTAATGTCCACCACTCTGTTCATGCTGTCGCATATTGCAATAGGCACCGATACCTGCCTGAAAAGATCTCCGTAGAAATGCTCCGTCTTTCTTCTAAGCAAGACATCTCCTTTTCTCCTTACGCGGTCGAAGATTACAAAGCCGCTGTCCGGAAATTCGCTTTCAGTCGGGACAATCCTAATAGCCGCCTCCAACCTCAATCCCTTGATTTTCAATGCCACTCTCAAATTTTTTTCAGCTTTCTCATCACTTAAAGCGCCCTTGAGATGATTGACAATTTCCCTCAAGGACTTTCCTTCGGGCTGTCTCTTGTCCAAATATTTCAAAAAATGCTTTTCCTTCAAATCCGAAACATCTTTTATGTTCATAAGATTTTTGCAGCGGCTGTTTATCCAAACAACTTCCCCGTTCTTGAAAAAAAGAACAGGCATGACAATCTCGTTGAGCACAGCCATTTCAGTTAAAGCAGTCATTTCTACCATCCCAGTCATCCCCCGACAGAATTTTTGTCAAAATCGAAAACGCTATTGCTCAATACGCCCAATCCTCTATGGTCATCCCGGAGCCTACCGCCTCGACTTTCGTATATTCAGAAAGCTTTATTTTAGCTGCAAGGCAAGTGCAGTGGCATGCGTGTATTTTTTCGATTTTGTTCTCCTTGAAATACTGTCCAGTCCTCTCTATTTGAGGCGAATCCGGTTCCATAAGGTGAAATCCGCCTATTACGTCTATTATCCTGTTTTCTCCTGTCACTCTCTTTGCCTGTTCAATTATATTGCATATTCCCGCATGAGAGCATCCTGTAATCACCACAAGGCCCTCGCCCGTTTGATAAGCCATTGCAGTGTCGTCGATTATGGTATCCATCTCCCATTTTCCGTTCCTTAAAACTTCGCCGATTGCAAGCTTTCCTTCGAAGTCGTGCTTTCTTTCTATCTGTCCGAGATACCAAAGGTTTTCTGTAAGTTTCAACGGCTCATTGGTCAGTGACATATTAAAATGCCTGCCGCATTTCTCTTCAGATACAAGTGAGCCGATCTCTTTGAACTGCTCGAATCTCCGGCTCAGAAATACCTCTTCATGGGCCACAAAAAGGGACTTTTTAAAATCGATGCCTTCAATTTCCCATTCATTCATCAGCCTTATGTAGGGATCGAGGCCCCATGTGTGATCCACATGGCCGTGGGAAAAAACAACTTTGTCTATGTCACGCAGGGTTTCTCCCATCTTGAAAGCGTTTTTTACGAATACGTCCGAATACCCCATGTCAAAAAGTATTTTTTCGCTGTCAGCTTCAATCAGGAAGGAAAGTCCCGGTTCCCCCAAAAAATATCTGTCGATTATTGTGTTGTTGTCCGCAAGCACTCTAAGTTTCATTAGGCATCTCCCTTTTTTATCTGTTTTTAATCAATTCACTTTATTTTACCACTATTCCGAATTATTTAGAAACCGCTTCAATGAAAAAAGCGGTTGCTTATGCAAACCGCTCAATAATTGTCATTCATTTTTTTCTTGATGCGCTTAAATCCTTAAGCCAAAACTGCCCCGCATTTCGTCTTTTCCCGATTCTGCATATCAATACCTGCCTTGTATGTCCTGCCAGGGAGTCTCTTTTGCTATTAACGCGTAAAGAAGAAGTTCCGCCGAGGTGATGTTTGTCGCAAGAGGAACATTGTGGACGTCGCAAATTCTCAATAGCGCAAGTATGTCAGGCTCATGAGGCTGCGATGTTAGAGGGTCCCTCAGGAATATTACAAGATCAATCTTTTCCGAAGCGACCATTGCGCTTATCTGCGCGTCCCCACCAAGAGGGCCGGAGAGGAATCTTATTATGCTGAGCCCGGTTTTTTCCTCAATCAATCTCCCCGTTGTGCCTGTGGCAAACAATTTGCATTCCTCAAGCATTTTTTTGTTTTCTCGGGCAAAAGCGATTATGGCATTTTTCTTTTCATCGTGGGCTATCAACGCAACCTGCATCTACTCGCCCCCCATGTCTTTTACCCTGGTCAGAATATTATCCAGGGGGTTCCTCCCCTTCGGTGCCTCTTCCTCGATAAATATTTCATTGAGTTCTTTTATATCGCCAATCCTTCCCAAGGCTATTACGGCAAGAAAATTTCTTTCCTCTTCATGCCCAAGAAGTTCTTTTAGCTTCTTTCTGCTGAATCCGCCCATGGCATGAGTTATCAAGCCTCTTCTATGGGCTTCAAGAGACAAGTATCCCCAAGCTGTTCCGGTGTCGAAATCGGCCCACCTGTTTGATTTTCCGCTTTTATTGAATTCGGGACGTGAAGATGCGACTATCAGCACAGGCGCCTTGTCAGCCCACAAGCGGTTCCTGTCATTTATTGCTTGCCTTACCAGTTCAAGCTCATCCTCATCAATCGCGACATGGAATTCCCAAGGCTGCTCGTTGAAGCAGGAAGGGGCATATCTTGCCGCCTCCAAAACCGCCATTACGTCTTCATAATCCACAGGCTCCGTACTAAATGACTTGGGAGACCATCTTTCTTTAATCATTTCACTGATGTCAAAGCCGAAATCGCGCATTTTTTTCATCTCCTTATTTTTCAAAATCCACATAATCAATCGAGCACTCAAGAGTTCTTGCCAATGCGTATATCCAATCCGAAAGGCGGTTTACATATTTGACAATCTCGGGTCTTATGTCCTCTTCCCTGGAAAGAGTCACTATCCTTCTCTCCGCCCTCCTGCAGATTGTCCTGGCAAGGTGAAGGCTTGCCGAGCGGTGGCATGAACCGGGTATTATGAATTTGAATTGCTGCTCCTTGTTCAGTTTGTCAAGCATGGCATCTATTTCACTTTCGAGGCTTTTTATTTTTTCCCCGGTCACTTTTTCCGGGAACTTTGAATGGTCAGCTGTTGCAAGCTCTCCTGCGACGTTGAAAAGTTCCCTCTGCACATCAATTATCGAATTGTTGATTGAGTCGTCGTCAATAAACCCTCTTGCAAGACCCAGCGCGGAATTCAATTCATCAATAGTTCCATAGCTCTCAACCCTGATATGGTCCTTAGGCACGCGTGTATTGTCATAAAGGCTTGTTTCTCCACTGTCTCCACCCTTTGTGTATATTTTCATCAAGCCGCTCCTTTCGCCTTTCGAAGGCATCTTCCCTTCCGCTTAAAATATGTTGCCTGTCAGGCGCGCAGTCGAAAAAGCCGCCTGAAGGTTGTATCCTCCTGTTTCCCCGTCGATGTCCAAAACTTCTCCGACAAAGAAAAGTCCCTCCACCTTTTTTGATTCCATGGTTTTACGGTTAATTTCACTAGTGTCGACTCCACCCCGTGTCGCCATGGCGATGTTAAACCCTTTTATTTGGCTTATTTCAAATCTCTCTTCAGTCAAAAAGCCTGCCAAACGCTTTCTTTCCGCCTTGCCCGTCTCGGATATGGAAAGCCCTTCGGATATGCCCGCCTTTTTCATTCTGTCAATGCAAAAGCGCTCCGAAAACCCGAGTTCCCTAAGATATTTTTTAACTTTTGGGGGAAGGCTTTTGGATGCCCGTTCAGTAAGTTTTTTTTCAAACGAAGCTCTGTCTTGCCCGAAAAGATAGTTTATTTCGAGTATGTCTCCCGGCTCAAAGTCCCTCGAATTGTTTAGAATGGCAGGGCCCGAAAGGCCGTCATGGGTATAAAGCAGGGGACCTTCGAAAGATCTTTGTTTTTTACCTTTGCGCCAAAGTCCCAAACCTACTTTTTCAAAGGAAAGCCCTGCAAGCGAGTCTCCTTCAAAACACTTACAGACCACCGGAGCCAAGGCTGGTTTGACAGGCGCAATTAAGTGGCCGAGACTTTCAGCGAAAGAATATCCATCTCCCGAAGACCCGGTTGAAGGGTAGGACATGCCTCCCGTCGCCAATACAAGAAATTTTGATTTGCAAGAAAGATTTTTCGTGTCAACCCGAAAACCATTTTCCGTTTTTATCACCCTTGACGCTTTTTCATTGCATAGTATGTCAACCCCCAAGTGCCGCAGTTCTTTTTCCAGCACACTAAGTATGTCCGAGGCTTTGCCCGATTTCGGGAAAAATTTGCCGTCCTTCCTTTGCTCGAAGCTTACGCCCCTCTTTTCAAAAAAACTCAGCAGCGCCATATTGTCGAAGCCCTTGAAAGCAGGTTTCAAAAACGCCCCCTTGTCACCGTATTTGCCTGCAAATTCATTCATGTTTCCGGAATGGGTGAGATTGCACTGTCCGCTTCCCGAGAGCAACAGTTTTTTGCCTATCCGGTCATTCTTTTCAATTATTGCCACTGTGCCCAAATGCTCTTTCATTGTTATTGCAGCGAACATTCCCGCAGGCCCGCCTCCTATGACAATTGCGTCATACGACATCTTTTTCGATTTTGGCTCCAACCGCTCTCCCCCTTGTCAACATGCAGTAAATCGGAACTATATACAAATAAAAAGCAAAGGGTATGAAAAGGCTTCCTACGCCTATTGATGCGGCAGGAACCGCCCCCGCAATGTTCCATGGTATGAGGGGCGCCATTACAACAACCGAATTCTCCAGATCCAATGCAAGCCGTTCCCTTCCATCTCCCATGTAAACATCCTGGTTCTTCATTATTTGAAACACTATCACTATTGCGAGTGTCTGCGTGCAACCTATCGCAGAAGCCAGGAGGCTGGCCGCAATGGCGACGGGAAAGGCCCCCGCTTTTTCCACCCACAATCTAATTTTACCCTCTGTTTGATCCATTAAACCCGCCTTGTCCAAAATGCCCGAGTAGGCTGCGGATATCAAGACTATGAGAGCTATGTTTATCATTGATAGAATGCCGCCGCTTCTCATTATTTCGGAAAGCAGTCCCGCTCCCTCCAGGCTGTACCCCGAAAAAGCATATCTCAAAACGGCTTTTACCGTCTCCCCCTGATACAGTACAGCCACCAATGCACCGGTTAAAACGCTCATGCTCATCGCATATTTGACATGTACGCGGAATGCCGCTGAAACGAACAATATAATCGCCGGCAGAAAGGCCCAGAATCCCATTGAAAACTCCATTCGCATGCTTTCAAGAAAAGCCGTCTCGACTCTGCTGAGGGGATTGAAAAACGAAAGCGCCAAATAAACGAAACAACTCACGGCAAATGGGACTGCGGCTGTCTTGAACATGTTTTTAACATTCCTGTACAGGTCGGTGCCTGTCAATATTGAAATCAGGTTTGCGCTCGAAGACATGGGAGAACACCTGTCGCCGAAATAAGCTCCTGCTATTATGGCTCCTCCTGCCACATTGGCATCCACTCCCGCAGATTTGGCCATTACAAGCAATACCACCCCTATTGTTCCCGCAGTTCCGAATGCCGTTCCGAGAAGAAAAGACATCAATGAGCTTAGTAGAAATGCGAAAAGTATGAAAATCTTTGGGTTCATCCATTTGAGTCCGTAATATCCTATTGCGGGTATTGTTCCTTCCGCCATCCATGTCGATGTTATTGCCCCTATCAGCATGAATATCTGTACAATCAGCATTATCCCCTCCGTGCCTGAAATCATCATTTCAGCTATTTCCCTGAGCGAAAAGCCCTTTTGCCGTGCCATCCATCCGAACATGAGGATTCCCGCAAGAAGCGGAAGCAAAAGGTTGATTTTCGCCACAACCGCCAAAATTAAAAATACAAATAAAATTATCGAAGCTAAAAGCATGTTCATCAAACCGCCTCCTGAAAGTCCCGCTTTTGAAATCGTACCACTGCAAGGACAAAAAAAAAGAGCCAAAGGCTCTTTTAGTAAATTTTCACTTCATACTGCTCTTTCAGCTCGTTTACTTTTTCCATGTAAACGTCCCTTTGCTTTTCAGCCGCCAGCTTTTGGCCTATTTCATTTTTGACTTCCTCATACGACCTGACCGATGCTTCCTTCCTGTCTTCAACCTTTATTAGGTGGTATCCAAACTGGGTTTTGACAGGTTCGCTCATGTCTCCGACTTTCATTTCAAAAGCCGCATTTTCGAATTCAGGAACCATTTTGCCTCTTTCGAACATTCCCAGGTCTCCTCCGTTTTCTTTCGAAGGACACTTGGAGTATTTCTTGGCGGCATCCTCAAATACGCATCCGCCGTCTATTTCAGCCTTTATGCTCTTGGCTTCTTCCTCGCTATCCACAAGAATGTGTTTTGTTCGCACGCTTTCAGGCGTTTGGAAGTTGGTCTTGTTGTTTTCGTAATACTCTTCCGCCTCTTTTTCCTCGACCCCTACGCCTGCGATTGTTTTGTTTACAGCATATTGCTTGAGTATGTTGGTCTTAACCGTTTCTAGCTGGGCCTTGAATGCTTCTTCCCCATCCATTCCAGTTTCCATTGCATAAAGATAAAAGAGCTCCTGATTGACAAGTTCGTTTAAGACATACTCTCTTCCCTTGTCATTATTGAACTGGGCCGCTCTCTCGGGTCCAAGGCTTTTAATCATCATTTCCATTTCTTCTTTTCGTATTTCCCTGTTTCCCACTTTTGCCAAAACATTTTCGCTCATTAAATACTCTCCTTTGAATTTAGTATAATGTCATGATAACAGAAAGTTTTATGCCTGTCCATTTACAGAATCCATTTCCTGTCCCTTATAAGAGCCTCTATCTTGCCGCTCTGCTTGACCGCATCCACTCTGACATCTGTCATATCCATGTAAAGGCGTATGGATTCATCACACAAATTTCCGCCCTTCATTGCAAACACGCCGTCATTCATTGTCTCTCCGTTTATGATGCCCTTTTTCTCCATTCCTCCAAGTATGAGCCCCATTCTCATGTGGCCGTCTTCCTCTTCAATGAAAAAGCCGGCTACCCTGTCCAGATTTTCCTTGGAAAAATGATTCGACAGGAAGGCCCCGCTGTCCAAATGGCTTATGTCAACCATCCTTCCCCCTGCAAATGTTATTCTTCGGTTATTCAAAAATTCCATTGAATTGCCTTCACTTCCAAGGACCGTCCCATAACCCTCGGTCGTTTCCCTGTGGACAATAATCTCCATTCGGTTCTTTCTGACTCTCCAGAAGGCGTCTTCGGGCAGCTTGAAAGTCATTTGGTTGAAAAGGGAATTAATCATGATTTTTTCGTATCCCTTTCCATTGAACAATTCACACATTTCATCAAAAGAATCTCTCATAAGTTTCACCTCTCAAATCCATTAAACCATAAATCGCGAATGTCCGCCACCGACTCAGTAAAAACAAACGGGACAAAGTGTTGCTTCCCGTTTGTTTTCGCAAATGCTTTTTTTATTTTCTTTTTTCAAGGCCCGCAACATATCCGTAGCCTTTGTAGACCCTTGCCTTTACATCAAGGGTCCCTTGATTCGAATCATAATGCATTTCCTCCCCAGTATTTTCCTGCACATAATATCTTTCAAGCCCGTAATACAGATAGACATCATGAGGCTTTGGAAATTCGCCTTTTCTATGCAGTCCTGAAATCCGCGCCTTGAGATAGACTCCTTCCTCGGGAGGGTCTACCGAAATTGCACAGATCGAATGGTAACCTCTTGAGTCCGGCTTCAGCAAGACATAAACAAAAGCGCCCTCGTATTTTTCAGCTTCATCAAGGATTGTTTCCGGAAGTTTGTCATATGAGGACCTGCTTATTTCAAGATTAAGATTCACATAGTCTCCTCGAAAAAGATCCCTCGGATCATAAGTTTCAGTAGCCAGCAATATTTCCTCTCCTTGTGTTTTAGCCAGAAATGGCTTAAATGCAATTCCGCCCAATATTATAAACGGCACAAGCAAGGCAATTGCAAATCCGAGCCTGTTTCTATAAATGCTCTTCATTTATTATGCCCCCCTTTTTCTCATTCTTTCAAACCAGTATCCAAAAGCTATCAAAATAAGTCCGCCTATGATAAAAAACATGGATTTAGGCATAAAATCATAAAAATTATCTACATAATACCTGAATATGAGAATGCATACGAAAACAAGGCTGCTGACATGGCCTTTTCTTGTATCCATAAGAAAATAGGCCATGAGGACAATCCCGAATATTAGTGCGGCCTCTCCGGAGTATTCCCAAGGAATGTCATTCCAGACACCTTTATATGTGAGGACCAACCCCGAAAATCCCAAAAATAGATTTCCTTCAAGCATAAATATTTCTCCATGCGAAGACACTACATATTTCATTAAGATGCCAGAGCCAAAAATTACAACCGCTGCCAAAAGTTCACTTCCTTCAAGTTCGTAAATCAAGTCCAGCACCCATACCGCAGCCAAAATGTTTTCAGCAAAAATAAAATATTCACTGTTTTCAAAAACCAGCCTGTTGATTGCATAAAGCAAAATCAAAACGGCAAAGAAGTCCCAGGCTATGCCTTGATAGTCGAAATTGCCCAGGCTGTGAAGGAGGAGAAGTCCATGCGTAAATGAAAACAACAACTTGTCTTTTAGCACATAGGCCATAGGCAGTGTTCCCAGCGCCCACAGCAGAAAACTTTTCGAAAAATGGATGGATATGTTATACATCTGTTCAACAAGGAAAATGCCCGCCCCGAAAACAAGTACGGATATGTATGAAAGGCTCCTTCCCGTTCTGGGATATTCCTTTTCCAAAACTCTTCCTGCAGATGCGAAACCTAAAAAACCCGCTGCCAGTATCGATAGTTTTAAGCCATCTCCTATCTCCTTCCAATTGCTGGCTATGAAGCTTATTATGCCCAATCCAACCAAGATTGATCCTATTGTGAGAATTGCGAGTATGTAGTTCATGCCTTCACTGCGGGGTTTATAAGCATCTACTATCCTTACGCCGGTTTCATTGTCTATCACTTCAATCCTCTCAAGATAGGCAACTTCGTTTTTTATGAATTTGTAACTGGCGCTGCCGATTGTTTTCTTTTTCATGCAATCACCTTGTATAATGAACACGTAGTCAAGCTACGGTCATTACCCTTTCTTCGTATTGTATGATTGACATACGGCAAAAGCACCGCACACCTCAATATAAATTTACCCTCCTCCCACGAAAAGAAACGTGAGAGGAGGGTATAAAAGTTGTGCTTTGAGATTTCTATCCTACCTTGCGATTTTCCAAAGCCTTGTCTTTTTGCATGATTTTCCAAACACCGATTGTGCATACGGGAACAACATAAAATATGAAGAAGCCCCATGTTATTGTTCCGTATCCTTTGGCTATAAGGCCAATCAGACCAAATTGCGCGATTATCGCTCCGACTATGAGAAGTCCGATTGTGAGAGTCGTAGTCAGCTTGGTAGGCATTGTTTGGCCTTTTTCTTTGTATACCGAATTGATTCTTTCTGTAACTGCAAATATGAACCCAGTGCCTGTTTCGATTAGTGTGCCGAAAAGCACAACCTGGAATGTTATTTGGAAGAATGGCGATCCCAAAACTCCAAGTATGTGGTTTGTAGGAACTGCAACTGTCAAAATATCCGGATACAGTCCAATCATTGCAAGATATAGAAGTATTCCGGGAATGATTCCGATTATGCCAGCCATGATGCCCGATCCGATTGCTTCTTTTCTTGTCTCTATGTGTCTAGTGGAGAATAATACCGCCGGTATGATTCCCAAATTGTAGAATGCGTATTTGAAACCGCCAAGAGCCCATCCGCTCTTCATGTTGCCCTGGAATACGGAGCTGACGATTCCATCGCCGAACTTTGTGAAGCATATTACCAAGAATGCGATGTATACTGCATAAAGCAGGAAAGACCAGTACGAAAGGAATTTTTCTATTGCTTCCGAACCGTTGAATACAAGAAGTCCGACACCAACCATCATTCCTATTACTCCGACATAGTAATTGAGTCCAAAGATTTCATTGAGTATGCTTCCTGCAGTTGATGCTATTACAGCAAGAACTATGAGAAGAAGAACGAAATAGCATACTTCATAGAGCCACCAGGCCTTGCCCAGCAGTTTGGTGAAAAAGCTTCTGTAGTCATATGCATTGAAAACTCTTGCGAATTCAAATGTCGCCGCGCAAACAAGAGACCAAATGACTGTAGATATGAATACCATGGCTATAAGGCCGCCCAATGTCCCGAAATTCAGGAAAAACTCTACCAGCTCGCGACCCGTTCCATATCCCCCCGCAATTACAACGGATTGGAAAACGATGCCGGGAACAAAATATTTCTTAAATGTATCCGATTTTACAAAATTCATGTGTGTTCCTCCTTAAGCTTATTCAGTATGATTGCGATATTGACGGACAAAATTTTAGTTTCTTACCACCCCTTTGCAGTTTCGAGTATCTCGTCGGGAATATCCCCGGCCAAAAACTCATTCATTGATTCCTCTATTACGTCAATTGCCTTGTCTATTTCCTCACGGGTAATTACGAGAGGCGGCTGGAATCTTAGTACACCATCTCCCAAAAAAATTATGATTACCCCTTTTTCCCAGCATCTGTAGCAGATTTTTGCGGCCGCTTCCCTGTTGCCTTCCTTGCTTTTCCTGTCCTTTACAAGGTCGACTCCTATGGAAAGCCCCATGCCCCTAACGTCTCCAATGATTTCATATTCTTCCATGAGGGCTTTGAAGCGGTCTTTAGCGTACTTTCCAAGATCGGCGCTTTTTTCGAGAAGCTTTTCGTCCTTTATGACCTCAAGCGTCTCATATGCGGCCGCGCATGCCAGAGCATTCCCACTCATCGTAAAGAGATGTGCCGGCGCATCCATTGAATCCATTATTTCCTTTCTCCCTACTATTGCACTGAGAGGAACTCCCGAGCCTATCGATTTGCCCAAAATCAGCATATCCGGAACAACATCGAAGTGTTCTATGCCAAACCACTTTCCGGTTCGGCCGAAACCCTGCTGAACCTCCTCGCTAACGAAGAGTATTCCATGCTCCCTGCACAAGTCGTAAAGGGCTTTCATATACCTGTTGGGCGGTACTATAAGACCGCCGTCGCCCTGTATGGGTTCTATTATGACAGCAGCTATGTCGTCGGGCGGCATGTAAGTCGTCATTGCCTTCTTGAAAGCTCCCAGACATTCAAGGTCGCAGCTTCCGCACTCCTTGCCATAGCGGCACCTATAGCAATCGGGATACTCGATATGCTCAATTTCGCCTAGGAGAGGTCCTATTTTTCTTCGCATATTGAGGCTTATTGCGCTTAATGACAAGGCTCCGTATGTAGAACCGTGGTATGCCCCTATAAAGGAAACTATTTTTTTTCTTCCCGTATATGCCCTTGCAAGCTTTATCGCCCCGTCGTTTGCATCCGAGCCGCAATTTCCATAAGCCACTTTCTTTTCATAGTCTCCCGGAGTAACTCCTATAAGCGCCTCTGCATATTTTACGAGAGGTTCCGAATACATATAGGCCGCAGTGTATGTTATGTATTTTTCCGCTTGTTCCTTGATCGCATTGACTATTCTGGGATGGGCATGCCCGGTATTTAAAGCCGAAGCGCTCGAAAGCAAGTCTATGAACTCGTTTCCGTCAAAATCCTCCAATATGGCTCCGTGTCCTCTTGCAACCGCCAATGGATAGTAGGGCATCCTGGCAAAACCCGGATATACATCTGCATCCCTTTCTATGATTTTTTTCGTTTTTTCCAACACAAAACTCATCAATTTTCCTCCGTCCAGTTATTTTCAACCTGTCTCAACCTTCTCATTAGAACCTCCGCATCAGCACCTACCCTAAACCTTACAAAATTTTTGCCGAGACTCTCGAAATTCTCGCCGGAAACTGACAGGACATTCTCCTTAAGCAATTCCCTGTACAAATCGACTCTTTTATCCGGATGAGTCAGTGTCATGATCGGAACCGTCGGGCTAGTTTCAAGATTCCCCATCTTTTCCACTGATCCAATGATTTTTTTCTTCACTTGTGCAATTTTTTTTCTGCTTTCACCCAGAAATTCTTGATCCTTCAAGGCTTCAAGCGCCAAAACTGTCCCAATGCCAGTTATGCAAAACGGAATCGATACCTTTCTATAAACGTCCATAAGCCCCACAGAACCGACTGCATATCCAATTCTCATTCCCGCCATTCCGAATCCCTTTGAAAGAGATTTCAGGACTATGATATTGTCCAAGCTTGCAAGCAATTTTACCGCAGAATTCTTTTTTTCCATAAAATCGCCATAAGCTTCGTCAACCACGACGCAAACACCCAAGCTTGCGGCTTGCTTTGCGATTTCCGATATGACATCAAGCGGGATTATCTGGCCGGTCGGATTGTTTGGATTGTCTATATAGCAATACGCATGCCTCTCTTTTATTTCATGAATAAACCGCTCCCCATCGAACTTTCCTTTGCCCGATGACATGTCAATCGTTTCATAAATTCCGCCCATTCCTTCCACATCCATTCCAAAATCGGGGAATTGCGGACTATGCCCAAGTACAATGGTTCCTTTGTCTAAGAACATCTTGTTTATTTTCGTAATCGCATCCATTGATCCGCAGGCCAGTTCAATACAACATTCCTCAAGCACGGCGTGTCCGCTCCAATAGTCTATTATTGCCCTTTTGAGTTTCGCGTCGCCATGAGGATAATGGTTTACGAGGTCTGCGGAAAATTTCCCCATCGCCTTGCCTACCCTTTCAGGAAACCCGAATGGGTTTATTCCTAAAGAACAGTCAATCCAGCCCGGTCCGAATTCTTCCGGCACATTCGCATAGCTTTCGTGCTTGATTTGGCTCAAATGCTTTCTTGTCTTGTACATCACACACCTCCATTCACTTGTCCTTTTTGTATTAATTACGCAAATACCATGCCATTGCACTGAAAAATATAATGTGTATATATAGGATTGTTGAAAACACTGACTTCCAGCCTTCAAATAATTTCTGATAAGCGTGCATAAAATTCCCTGCCACTTTATTTCAACAAAGACCTTGTTACATTTTGGAACATGGCATTCGACGTTTTTCGCGTTTCATTAGTATTTTTAAATCAGAATACGGCCAGCAATTTGCCTACAGCTCCATATTTCAACGTTTTAAATTGTCACTGAAATTTTTCAGTTTCTATTTACAAGGTCTGTTGCATAATGTAACATGTAACATAAGCGCAAGACACTATCTTTAGGGGGACCCAATCCATGTCGGAAATTTTATTAGAAACTTTAAAAAGCCTTACCCATGAATCTTCAAATGTTGATAAGAAAAGCTACTTGGATGAATTTTTCATCGAAAAAATTTTTCCGTCAGTATCAGCGATATATCCTCTCAAGAACAGAGCTTTGCTTCTCATCGACAAGGACAACTGCATACTTTCGGTTGTTTCACACGATTCGGATTTCAAGGAATGCAATTTAAAAAACAGGGTTTTTTCATTTTCCGAATCAAACTCAAGAATGCACAAAGTTATGATAAGGTACGACAAGTCCACCCTCTATCTGCTCAAAAACATCCCGACCGCCTTGCATTTTGGGGGATATTCACTTCTATTGATATCCGAAAGTGATGTAGAAGAAGCATTTCCGGATCTTTTAAGGATATCTGAAAGTCTTGAGAACATCGCGGTAGAAAATGAAAAGCGCCACAAGTCCTACAAACAATTGCTGGATTACCTTGACGCAGTCGATGACGGCATCTCCGCCTGCGACAAAGACGGCAATGTCACTTACATAAATTCAAGCGCATGCCAATTGATTGGAGCTGACAAAAAAAAGGTCATAGGCGAAAACCTCAACAACCCCCCATTCAAGGACACCATACTTGTGCAGATAATAAAATCAAGGAAACCGCAAATGGACTTCGAATACGATCTCTATTACAGCGGAAAGCGGTCCCACCTTATGAACTCCGCTTATCCTGTGTTTGACGACAAGGGTGAAATAATCGGCGCCATTGACATTTTCCGCAGGATAAAACGTTCTTACCAGATAGCCAGCAACATGGCCGGCCACAGGGCTTCCTACGAATTCAAGGATTTCATAGGCAGCGGTCCAAACCTCCAGAACAAGATCAACCTTGCAAAAGAATTTTCAAACATAAATAAGAATACTCTTCTCGAGGGCGAAAGCGGAACAGGAAAGGATCTTTTTTCACAAGCCATTCATAATTTCAGCGACAGAAGATCCGGTCCCTTTGTGGCAATAAACTGCGCAAACTATCCAATAGACCTATTTGACAGCGAGCTGTTCGGATACGAAGAAGGCGCCTTTACTGGAGCCAAAAAAGGCGGAAAATCAGGAAAGTTTGAATTGGCCGAAGGGGGAACACTTTTTCTTGATGAAATAGGCGAAATGCCCATGCAGCTTCAGGCAAAGCTGCTGAGGGCTATCGAAACAAAAGAAATAACGCGTTTGGGAAGCAACAAGACGATAACAATAGACGTACGGATAATCGCAGCAACCAACAAGGATTTAGAAAAAATGGTTGAAAAGAAGCAGTTCCGGGAGGACCTATACTACAGGCTGAAAATACTTTATCTCAAACTGCCTCCATTGAGGGCGAGAAGGGAAGACTTATATGAACTTTGCCAACATTTCATAGAACAAATAAATCCCGAGATGGAGATTCCTGTGACAGGAATTTCGGATGAAGCGCTATCATTGATTCGCTCCTACGATTGGCCGGGGAACATTCGCCAGTTGGAAAACATTCTTTCCATCGCCATGTTCATGTCCGGAGGAGGCATCCTTGAAATAAGCCACCTGATTCAAGCAGGACTTGAATGCCCCATGGATAATTCATGCATCAAAAAAAACCTTGAGGATTCAAGCATGGAAATACTGCTTGCCGAACTCAAAGGCAACGGCTACAATATTAAGCAAACTTCTGAAGCGCTGGGCATATCAAGAAACACAATATACCGCAAGATGAAGAAATACGGCATCGAAAGAAAATAGAAGAAGCCTTCCCCTGAAGCGGGAAGGCTTCTTTTAATGCAAAATCAAATTCAACATACTTGAATAGTTCTTTATCAGTATAATGACGGAGAAAAACAAGAAATTGCGGTTGTTACTTTATTCAGGGGATTGTAAATCCTGTGGCTCACATTCTCCTGTATGTAAATGCTGTCTCCCTCTTCGAGCACATATTTATCCTCTCCAAGATACACATGGAAACATCCTTCCAGAACAAGAATGCATTCGTCAGCCTTATGGGACAAGTAGTCTTCATTGCTCCAACTTTCCGGATCCATGTGAACATAAATTATTTCCATTTTGGGCCTTATCGTCTTGTCTGAGGCCATCGGCGTCACAAATTCATATATCATTGTACTGTTGGGCAAAGCCAGCTTCTTGCGTTTGTCTGACTTAACCAAAAAATGGTCAGCATTTTCCTCTGAAAGAAAACTGTAAATCGGCGTGTCAAGAGCAAGAGCAATTTTTCTAAGTGAAGAAAGCGAAGGTTCAATGATGCTTCGTTCAATCTGCGAAATATAACTTGCCGTAAAATTGACCTGCTTCGCCAATTCACTCAGTGTCATACCTTTTTCCTGTCTAAGCTTTCTTATTTTTGCACCTATCATATATTCCCTCCAATTCTTTTATATTGCCCGACTGCTTTTAAAGCTGAATAAATAGTTCACGAACCACATGTATTTTCACTATTATTTTAGCACATAATTATTTTTTTCTCCACTATTTCACATTTATCATTCAAAAGCTTACTTCATATCCTTGTATGAGAGCATCCCGAATATGGATTCGGCTTCTTTAACAGCCCTTTGCACCGCTTTTGCGACTACCTCGGCCGCCATTATGCCAACAACGCTGACATCAGCTTCAACTTGGCCCGTCGACATAGCGAATATCGAGTCCCCATCCATCTGCGTGTGTGACGGTCTTATGGTTCTGGCAAATCCATTGTGCGCCATCTGGGCGATTTTTTTGCATTCGGTTTTATCAAACTTGCCGTTTGTCATTACAACTCCTATTGTCGTATTGCCCTTGAAGGTGTCCTTTTGGAAATTATTCATCCCTATTATCATCTTTTCGGCATCGAGTATGTTTTTCTTCCCTTCATCAAGAACTCCCGCCAAAAACTCCTTGCTCTCCGGACTGTATATGTTTCCAAAAGCATTGACAGCAACTACCGCACCCACATAAAGTCCTTCAGATTCAAAACAAAATGTTCCAAGTCCGCCTTTCATGGCATAATCCATTCCTTTGACCTTGCCTACTGTTGCCCCGGTTCCGGCGCCATGGCTGCCCTCCTGCAAATCGTCCTTTTCCGAGGCAGCCGCAGCCGCATATCCCGCTTCTCTGCCCGGTCTGGTCTTGAAATCTCCAAAAGTCAGGTCGAAAAGCACTGCCCCTGTCACGATAGGCACCTTTGTGACTCCGACATCGAATCCTATGTTCCGTTCCTCGAGATACTGCATTATTCCTCCTGCCGAATCGAGTCCGAAAGCGCTCCCTCCCGAAATGAATACGCCATGCACCTTGTCGACCAGATTTATCGGCTCAAGCAAATCCGTTTCCCTTGTACCTGGAGCTCCGCCTCTTACATCTACGCCTGTAGGCGCTCCATTCTCCGCAATTATAACAGTACAGCCCGTAGCCGCCTTTCTGTCTTCCCAGCTGCCGATACGCACGCCCGGCATGTTTTTTATATCGGTTATGGAAATCATACAATCCCTCCTTATCCCATGGTCAAGACCTTGACTATGGCAATTAAGACACCGGCAACTCCTTCTCCACCCAAAACCCCCGATGCCAAGACGATTCCGCTATCCTTTCTCTCCTGCTTCCTTTTTCCGAACAGCAATCCGAGCATTCCGCCGGCAAACACCGTTGTGGAAATGAACATTGGCAAATATATTCCCAGGCCCAAGGTCATACCCGGAATACTAAGCATGTAAAGAGCAAATCCCAGTGCAAATCCCCAAAAGAAAGCGCCTTGGTCCGGCAATCCTCCAACCATGGTCGAAACCGCATATGCCTGGGGCGCGGGCAATTCGGTGCCGGGACCGAAAGTTCCATATGCCTTAAACATTATAAACAATACGCTTGCGGAAACCAAGGCTCCGACAATTCCTCCCACCGCCTCCGCCACCATTTGCGCTCTTGGATCCGTGCCCAGTATGTGTCCGGATTTAAAGTCATTCAATACATCGCCTGCCAATCCGCAGGCAACCGCCACAACGGCGGCTATGAAAAATGCCTCCTTCATCCCAATTGCAACTACGGTTCTTACCGCAAGCAAAACTATTATGCCGAATATCTCCATGGGATTGATTCCGGTTTGGCCCGTAATAGATGCGGCCATGGCTGTCGTAAGCCATATCCCAGCAATTGCCAAAAGGCTCCCCGCCAGAGGAATACCAGATATAAGCGTAAGAAGGAACACAGGAATAACAATCAAAACGAATGTCCATCTACCACTTAGTCCCTCTATTGTCTTTCTTCTGAATATTGGTCCATAGATTTCTTTTGCCTTTGGCAGTATTCCTTTGAATAAAATCCCAATTCCCGTTCCTACCATCAAGCCTATGCCCAGGCTGTCTTTGAATGCAGTTGCGGCGGCGACATCTGCAAACCACCCCCATGAAACACCTATGGGTATTATTACGAAGTATGATGCAAGAGCTCCTAGAAACCACACTCCCGTAAACAGCGGTCCGATTATGTAACCGATGGCGACCGCCATCGGAGAAACCCAAAAACCGAAGAATATGTTTCTCTCATAAAGCCCTTTCGCCAACCACGCTCCCGGAATTTTACCAAACCAGTCCCTGACAAGGGTGAAAACTGCGGTGGCCGCCATAGACAAAAAAAGAAGCTTAGCCTTCAGGCCGCCTTCGTCCCCTGCAATTACGGTTTCAGAAGCAGCTATTCCCATCGGAAAAGGCAGTTCTTCCTTCACGATGAAGTGGTACCTTACGAGCGCGGTGAATACCATTCCCAATAAAGCTCCTGAAAGCGCCACCGCCGTGACTTCCCAATACGAAACCGAAGCGTCCGACTGAATCATCCAAATTCCCGGCACCGTGAATGCAAGACCGCCCGCGACCATGCTTCCCGCCGACATAGCGGTATGGGCAGTGTTGATTTCATTCAGATTTGTATTGCCCATCATCCTCAGCAATGTCATTGAAAGTACCGCCACAAATATTGTCGGCCATGGCAAAGCCCCCATCCTTAGAGCTACATACATGGAGCTTGTCGTTATGACTACAGCTCCTACGACACCGATAAACAGACTCCTCTGCGTCAGCTGTTCCTTTAGATTCCTTGCATAGTGCATGTAAAGCCTCCGTATATATGTATTTCAGGAAAGCGTCAAAAAAGCCCTGTATCAGGGCTCGGAGTAATTGTATTTTATGATTCAAACTCCATTTTACGAGCAGGTACAGCTCTTTGGGATACCGTCCTGATACCTCATTTTACCATAAAATCATTTCAACAAAAACATCCGCCGGTTTAAGGCGGATGCGATTTTGCAAATTCTCGATTTATGTTACTGCTAAGACAATATTTTATCCAAGAATGTCATTATTCTAGGATGTTCGGGATTCACAAATATCTTGTCAGGCGGACCGGACTCGACAATTTCGCCGTCTTCCATAAACAGTATCCTGTCGGAAATTTCCCGTGCAAAATTCATTTCATGGGTGACTATCATCATTGTCATCCGCTCCTCGGCAAGAGCCTTTATGACTCCAAGAACCTCTCCTATCAATTCTGGATCGAGAGCGGAAGTGGGTTCGTCAAACAGCATTATGTCGGGATCCATCGCCAGGGCTCTGGCTATGGCGACACGTTGTTTCTGCCCTCCTGAAATTTGAGAGGGATAACTGTTCTCCTTGTCCGTGAGACCAACCTTTTTCAATATGCCTTTCGCTTTTTCTTGCGCTTCCTTTTGGCTTCTGTTCTTTACAATTGTTTGCGCTATTATGACATTTTCAAGAACTGTCATATGCGGAAACAGATTAAATCCCTGAAAAACCATCCCCATTTTAGCCAAACCTTCCCGGACTATGGTTTTGTCAATCAGTTCATCATCTTCCCTGTCTTTCCTGCATGCGATTCTGAGACCTTCAATTTCAACAATCCCCTCATCGATTGACTCCAATTGTATTACAGACCTTAAAAGCGTGCTCTTCCCCGCTCCGGAAGGACCTATTATAGAAATTATCTCTCCCTTGTCCACTTGCAGATTTATCTTGTTCAATACCTTCAAAGGTCCGAAATTCTTTGAAACATTTTTTATTTCAATCATTTTCATGAATCCACCTACTCATAGTACGAATATTTTTCTTCCATGCGGTTGAATGTCAAAACAATCACCGAGGTCAAGACAAGGTAAATCGCAGCCGCTATAAAAAATGGGGTTATTATGAATTCCCTGGTTACGATTTCCTTTGCGTTCCTCAATATCTCAGCCAAGGCTATTACCGCTACCAGAGCGGTGTCCTTGACAAGAGTGATGGCTTCATTACCAAGTGGCGGAAGTATCCTCTTGACAGTCTGCGGTATTATTATTTTACGCATTGTCTGGCTGTAATTCATGCCCAGAACCTTTGCCGCCTCATACTGTCCCTTGTCTATAGACTGTATTCCAGCTCTGAAAATCTCTGTGAGATAAGCCCCATAGTTCAGTATGAAAGTCAATGCGGCAGGAGCAAACGGTCCGCTCCATCTGATTCCCAGTACGGGCAAACCATAGTAAGTGAAAAACAATTGGAGCAGAAGAGGCGTTCCCCGAAAGACCCATGTGTACAAACTTACCGCCTTGCTTAAAACTTTGTTTTTTGATATTTTCCCCAAGGCGCACATGAGTCCGAGAGGCATTGAAAAAACTGCGGTAATGGCGTAAAGCCCCAATGTAACACCGCTGCCTTTCAATATATACAAGGTGATGCTAAAAAGCTTCTCCAAATTCTCCAGCTCCTATTTCAATACTATTGCTTCTCCGAACCATTCCTCGGAAATTGCGTCAGCTGTTCCATCGGCTTTCATTTCATCCATAATTCTATCAAGTTCTTCGCCGAATTCAGTGTCTTCCTTGCGATAACCCACTCCGTATTCCTCGTCGGTGAAATAGTCTTCCAAAACCTTATATGTGTCGGGCTTCTTGGCAATATAGTATCTTCCTACAATTTCATCCACTACTACTGCGTCGGTTCCCTCATTTGCCAAGTCAAGCAAGGCCTCGACATTGTTTGAATATTTTCTTACATCATCAACCTTGTCGGCCACTTCAGGCTCATTGTTCAAGGCTATGTCGGAGCTGCTTCCCAATTGTACGCCGACAACCTTGCCTTCAAGGTCCGCTTTTGTCGCTATGTCGGAGTCAACTCTTACAATAATTATTTGCCTGTTGTTGAGATAAGGTTTAGTAAAGCCCATTGTTTCCTTGCGTTCATCAGTAATTGTCAATCCATTCCATATGACATCTATGTCTCCGTTTTTCAAGCTTAGTGCAATCCCATCCCAGTCGACTGGTTTTACAACAAGCTCAACACCCATTCTTTCTGCTACTACTTTTGCCAAATCGATGTCAAAACCAACTATGTCGCCATTGTCGTCCCTGAATCCCATTGGCGGAAAACTGTCATCAAGTCCAAGAACAAATTCGCCTTTTTCGATGATTGCTTCTAAGGAATTGGGTTCATCGGCAACCTCTGGCTCCTCCTGCTGTGTACATCCTGCAAATACAACCATGACCATGGCCAAAACCATCAACAATACTAGAATTTTTTTCAATTCAATCTCCCCTTCACTTTTTATTATTTCAATTTACAACACAGATGTATTATACTTTAGCAAGCTAAATTTGTAAAGCATTAATGTGAAAATGAAAAAAAGAAAGACCTTTCGGCCTTTCTCAGTCTTTTGCTGTCATCTTGCTTATTGCAACATAGTTAATCATGCCTATTGCAAGAAATGCTATGACCATATATATTACGCCGATTATTTTCTGACTCCATCCGGATGCGTACAAAACCCATCCTATGGCTGAAAGAAGCATTATCCGTCCATGAATGCCCATTGTCTTTGTCAATATCTTGGAAAACTCAAGCTTTTTCCCCGCCTTGCTTTTCCCGTATCCCAAGCTGATGATGAGCGAGAACAGCATCGGAACAAGCAGTATGGCAAAATCCTTACCCGTCATAAGTCACTTCCCTTTCTATTTATGCCCCTCTTTTGGAACAATGCATATGAATTTCAATCTGCCTTCTCCCATGTTTCTAAACTGGTGGACAATGCCCGGAGGCACATAAGCATATCCGCCCGCTTTTATTTGGTGCACCGCATCTCCAACCTGAAGTTCTCCCCGCCCTTCAATTATATAGTTTATATGGGGCCAGTCATGCGTATGTTTTGGGGAAAACCCGCCCGCACCCAATTCAAATTCTCTCATTACATAATCCGCCCAACCTTGATCGGGGCCAATTAAAACTTTCATGAAAGCCTCTTTCGCCTCGGGATTCGTGACTTTATTTTCTTTCAAGGAATCCATATTGGAAACAATCATGCATATCACCTCTCTGTTTTTTCTTTATTATACACCATTTCAAACCATTGAGTAAAATCTCTGCCCACAAAAACAGACAGATCCACATGCGCAAAATCATTTGACTCAAACGGAATGCCCACCGAAAATATTTCTTAATGCGGCAAGAACCTTTCCTGCATATGTTTCATTCTTGATCGACCTGTACCTTTCAAAGACCGAAAGTGAAATCACCGGCGCCGAAACTTCTCTCTCCAATGCCTCCTCCACGGTCCAACGGCCCTCGCCTGAAAAATCAACCGCTCCTCTGATTCCCGTGAGATCTCCGTGCACTTCAAACGCCTTTTTCATTGACTCCATAAGGAAGCCCCCTATTACAGAACCGTTGTTCCAAATTTCGGTCAATGATTCCATGTTTATGTAGTAATCGCTCTCGCCGATTATTTCGAAGCCCTCTCCAATGGCTTGCATCATTCCATACTCTATTCCGTTATGAATCATCTTGACATAATGTCCGCTCCCGTAAGTTCCTATGTAGCCGTATCCGTTGGGTCTGCATAATGCGTCCAGTACAGGCTGTATGCGGGCGTAGGCTTTTTCGGTTCCACCAACCGTCATGCAGGCTCCCCGCCTGGCTCCAAAAACGCCTCCGCTTGTTCCCACATCCACAAATTCTATACCCTTGCCGCAAAGGGACTTTGCTCGTCTTATGCTGTCTTTATAATGTGAATTCCCGCCGTCGACTATCACGTCACCGGCATCTAGATGTTTTTCAAGCTCAGCAATAATATCGTCAACAGCTGTTCCATGTGTAACCATTATCCATATTATTCTGGGCTTTTCCAATTTTTTAACCAGTTTTTCAATTTCTGAAGCCATTCCTGCGCCGAAAGAAACCATCTCCCTCGCCTTTTCTTGGTTCCTGTTGTATACAGTAACGTCGAATCCATAATCCAAAAGATTCAAGCACAGATTCCATCCCATTTTCCCGAGTCCTATCCATCCAATTTCCATATATAGCCACCTCCTATGTTTTTTTTACCCTTTGATTTTATAAATACGCTCAAAAACCTTAAATTGGTTCAAACAGAGTGATATACTTACGTTAACGCATTTTAAAGGAGGGCTCCAATGGATTTCAAGCAACTGGAAGCTTTTGTCGCCATTGCAAAACATAAAAGTTTTTCAAAGGCTGCAGAATCGCTTTACATAACACAACCCACAATCAGCACCCACATTAAAAACCTGGAATATGAACTGAATGCGACCCTTATAAACAGGTCTTCAAAGAAAATTCATCTTACAGAAGCAGGCGCCATTCTTCACAAATACGCCGTGGATATCTTAAACAAACGCGATTATGCAATTTATTCCCTGAACAATTACAAAGGAAAAATAGAGGGACTTTTGGAAATTTCGGCAAGTTCTGTCCCAGAAGAACATTTGCTGCCCAAAATGCTTATGTCTTTCAGTGAGAATTTCCCGGATGTACGTTACAGGATTTCGAAATACGATTCTGGCATGATTTTGAAAAAAATCATTCAGGGGGAAATTAATTTCGGGATAGTCGGTTCAAAAGCTGATTCCGGAAAACTGGAATACATAAGAATAATGAGCGATGAAATAATCTTGGCGGCTCCCCCGAAAGAAATGTACTCTTCACTTGGAGAAATTTATCCCGGGGATTTGAAAGCCTTCAAGTTCATATTGCGTGAAAAAGGCTCCGGCACAAGAAAAGCCCTTGAAGATGCCCTGTCGGGACACGGAATGTCTCTGTCCGACCTTTCTGTAAGCGCTTTAATCGAAAACAACAGAACAATTGTCGAATGCATTAAAAAGGACATGGGCCTAACTTTCCTGTCAAAAAACGTAGTGGCAAAAGACATTGAAAACGGCTCGGTCATAAGCATTCCGGTAAGCGGAATGGATATAAAGAGAGACTTCTATTTTGTCTACAACCGGTCAATGGCCCTTTCGCCTCTAGCGGAAGCTTTCAAAAACTTCGTATTGGACAAAGTGGATAAAAACGATCTGCTAATGTAAAATCTTCCGGAAGAAAATTTCTTCCGGAAGATTTTACATTGTCTACAATTTGTAGTGCTTCTTTTCATACCTTTCAAGTATAACCTTAGCTACATATCCTATGAACAGCATAAGGGTTATTAAAAATATGGAACGCACGGGATCGTGATACATGGCCTTGAAATTATACCCTATTATGCTAAGGAAAAAAATCATCACGAGTTTACCAGCCAGCGTCGCGGCGATAAAACGCTCAGTCGACAAATCCGACAATGCCGCAATAAAAGAAACCAGAAAGCTAGGGGTAAATGGAAAGCAATACAATAGAAAGAAAGGCGCAAAACCCCTTTCCCGTATTCTCACCAGCCTGTAGGCTGTTTTATCGTTTGCATAAATTTTGTTAAACAGCCCATGGTTGCCGAAATTGCGCAAAAGCAAAAATACGAGTATTGTCCCCGCAGATGTCCCCACCCATGAATATATGTACCCCAACACAAAACCGAACACAAACACGTTTACGGTTACAAAAAGAACCAAGGGAAGAAAGGGCAGGAAGGCCTCAACGGAAACAAGTCCGATTCCCAATATAAAACCGAACCCCCTCAAATACTCAATGGCAGCCACAAGGTTTTCTTCAGAAATATATGCCATAAGCTCCCTAATAAAACCTGTAAACGCATCCATTGCGGCAATCCTCCAATTAAGTCTTATATTCTGAATATACCACAAAAGTCTTCTCCGGAAACTCTTGCTTGATTTTTCGGATCGGTTTAACTTCCCTCGCACTCAGTAAAATAGCTGCATATCCTTTTCTCGTGCCAAAACGAGCCATTTCCGATGCTGGAAAAACCAACATGCCCGCCAAACTTTGTGACAATCCAATTTACGTAATCGTTTTCTCTTATTTCATTTTCACTGGGATAGCATTCCTTCCCCAGGAAGGGATCGTCCAAAGAGTTTATTACCAATACTGGAACCCTTATCTCCTTAAGATAGGGCTTAGAACTTGCCCTTTTGTAATAATCGTCCGAATCACTGAATCCGTGGAGCACAGAAGTGTATCTGTCGTCATATTCTTTCAAAGTCCTTATTTTTTCGAAGCCGGAAAGGTTGATTTCATCAGGATGCACTTCTTTCTTTCTCTCCAGGGTCTTTCCAAGTTTTTTGAGAAACCTCTTCCTGTATACAATATTTTTAGGGGAATCCAAGGCCCTCGAAGCGGATGCAAGGTCGCACGGCACAGATACTGCGGCGGCCGCCGCAATCTCATAGCCGCCCGGCGCATTTGTCCCCTCTTCACCAAGAAACTTGAGAAGAACATTGGCCCCCAGGCTGAACCCCACCATGAAAATGTTTTCATAATCCATTTTTTCGGAAACATGACCTATGATTTGCCTCACGTCCCCTGTGTCCCCGCTGTGGTAAAAACGCAGGAGCCTGTTGGGCTGACCTCCGCAGCCCCTGAAATTCACGCACAATGCGTCAATACCCGAGCCGTTAAGCGCTTTAGCCATTCCCTTCATGTAAGGCCTGCCTGCGCTCGATTCCAAGCCGTGGAGAATTACGGCAATGGACTTGCCTCCGACACACGACCAATCGAGATCCAAAAAATCCCCGTCTTCGAGCTCAAACCTTTTTCGCGCATAAATCAGGTCCGAAACATTTCGGACCTGGGAATGATAAACAGTATTAATGTGCGCGTTAGTGAAAATTCTCTGGGGCCTATAAATCGTCATCGCCCTCGTCACCGCCTTCTGAATTTTCTTCTCTGTATCCGCAGGACTTTGAGCAGCTTCCGCATCCACCCGGGCATTGGCCTTCTTTTACTCTATTGATGTTTTTCCATATGACATATGCGGCATACGATATTAAAGCTGCCGCTATCGCAAATGTAAGGATCTGTCCCATAGCGCCCTCCTATCCGACAAACAAACCGCCGATTTGGTATACTCCAAAAGCTATGACCCAAGCCAATGTCATTTGATAGACTATTGAAAAGCCCGTCCATTTCCATGACCCGGTTTCTTTTTTTATCACGCTGATGACTCCTATGCAGGGGATGTACAGCAGCACATAAACCATAAAGCTGTAAGCGCTCAGCGAAGTGAACGAGGCCGATAGCGCATCAGCGAGGCTGGCTCCACTGCCCGCTCCCGCTCCATATGCAATCGACATGTTGCTTACTATGATTTCCTTTGCCACCACACCAGTCAGAAGGGAAAGCGAAGCCCTCCAGTTTCCGAAACCCAATGGTGTGAACATTGGAGCAATAAACTTTCCGACCGACGCCGCGAAACTGTCGGTAAAGGCTGCCGGTCCTGCAAAATTGTAGTTTAGCAAAAACCATATCACTATTGAAGCGGCGAATATCAATGTCCCCGCCTTTACAATGAATTCCTTGACCCTTTCCCATACATGGATTCCGATTCCTTTGGCGGTCGGTATCCTATAGGGCGGCAGCTCAATGAGAAGCGGTATGGGCTCGCTCTTGAAGAAGGTCCTCTTAAATACAAATGCAACTGTTACAGCAACCGCAATTCCTAAAAAATAAAGAGAGAAAACCACCATAGACTTGTTCCTTGGGAAAAAAGCCGACGCAAACAGAGTATACACAGGCAACCTGGCAGAACATGACATAAAAGGATTTATAAGTATTGCCGTCATTCTGTCCTGTTTGTTCTCAAGTGTGCGAGTGCTCATTATTGCCGGAACATTGCAGCCGAAGCCAAGCACCATTGGAATGAAAGCCTTTCCCGACAAACCTATCCGCCTCATTGTCCTGTCCATGATAAAAGCGACCCTTGCCATGTATCCGCTGTCTTCCAAAATGGATATCGCAAAGAAAAGAGTTGCTATATTCGGCAAAAATACCAATATTCCTCCAACTCCGCCAATTATGCCTTCTACCACAAGCGATATCAGCCATTCCGAAACGCCTGCTCCCGTCAGCCAGTCAAATGCTGCGTTTGCCAGTATTTCTGAAAAAAACACATCAACCAGATCGAGAAGCCTGTTCCCAACCACATCGAATGTGAATGCGAAAACGCCCATCATTATCAATATGAAGATAGGCAGTCCGAGGTATCTGTTCATTGCTATTTTGTCTATCTTGTCTGAAACCGTTTCCTTGTCCCTGCTCTTGTCAATAACTACCGCATCAACGAGTCTGTTTATGAATTCATACTTTTTTTTGACAATCAGTTCTTCGTATCTTTCGCCGTGGCTGTTTTCCGGATCAAGGTAGGCCTTTTGCCCCGATCCCATAAGGTTCATTATTTCTATATCCTCTTCGATTACCCTGAGTGAAAGCCACCTGTGGTTGAACCTGCCCAGGCATGCCAAATGGTCAATCAGTTTGTGAGTCTCAACTATCTTATTCTCTATATCCTGGCCGTAATCCACTTCAATGGGATAGTATCCATCCGATTTTTTTGCAGTTTCGACAACGGCATCAAGGAGTTTTCCTTTGTTTCCCATCTTTGAAGCTGTGATAGGGACAACAGTCGCTTTCAATTTTTTTGAAAGTGCCTCAACATCTATCCCTATTCCTTTCTTCTCAACAATATCCATCATGTTGAGGGCTATTACAACAGGTCTTCCCATTTCTATCAATTGTATAGTCAGATAAAGATTCCTCTCAAGATTTGAAGCATCGACTATATTGAGGATCACATCAGGCTTTTCTTCAATAATGAATTTTCTTGTAACTATTTCCTCCATCGTATATGGAGAAATGCTGTATATTCCAGGCAAGTCGGTCAAAAGAATGTTTTCTTCCCCGTACTTGAATCCGCCTTCCTTCTTTTCAACGGTTACTCCCGGCCAATTCCCCACATAATGTCTTGCGCCAGTCAATTCATTGAACAAAGTTGTTTTTCCGCTGTTGGGATTGCCGGCAAGCGCAACCTTTATCTTTTTATCCATTCGCCTACTCCTATTTCACTAATTTTATATTTTTCCTAAATTTCTCACTTCGATTTTTTCGCTTATGCCTTTGCCCAGAACAAGTCTCGAGCCCCTGACGCTTATAACTATAGCATTGCCTGGTTCACTTGAAATCACCTTGACTCTGACTCCCGGTGTAAGGCCCATATTATACAACCTCATTTTAAGGTTTCTTCCAGAATGTATCCTGTCAATTACTACAAATGAATTGGCTTTCGCTTCTGCAATAACCATAAATCTGCCTCCGTTCTTGTTGATATTGATACTGATACTGATAATCATTATCAGTGGCTATAAATAATTTTACCACCTTTTTCGATGGTTGTAAAGAATACTATGAAAATATGTTCTCTACTATTATGCCACCATTTTGAACATATGTCCATAATAAGTCATCCCTTGTTTTCGTGGATGTGTGCTGCGGCAAGTAAAATTTTATTTCAAAACAAATGAATCGGACCGCCTTTGAACTTACGGCCCGATTCATTATTGAACGCCTTTTTCAATGAAATTGAAACCGCTCTATTCACTTTTTTTCGGGAACCACGGTATGAACTTGCTTGTAACCCTGGCGTAGGCCTGGAATTCTTCGTTTTCGGCATATTTCTTTTCAAGCATCGGAACACCTGAAACAAAAACAAGAAGAATTGTTATAGTAAGAGGGCTTATTATTCCCAAAATTCCGCTGTCTGTCCCAATTCCAATTATGAAAATACCCCACCACATTGTCGCTTCCCCAAAATAATTGGGGTGGCGTGTATATTTCCACAGACCATTCTTCATTATTTTCCCCTTATTATCGGGGTTTTGTATAAATTGTTTGAGTTGCCAGTCACCGAGAGCTTCAAAATAAAAACCCTTTATCCAAACCAGAGCTCCTAAAATTCCCCAAATGGAAAAAGATGCCTTCTCGGTAGCATTTATTGCAATGACCGGATAGGCGATTACCGCCATAAAGAAAGCTTGGAGCATGAATATTTGAAGAAACGCCCTTGGCACAAGCCATTTCCCCCATTCTTTTCGCCATGCGGCATATCTGAAATCCTCCGGTTTTTTCCAGTTTCTCTTTATTATATGGTAAAAAAGCCTAATGCCCCAAACAGTCACCAGCAATGTCGCCAGAATTCCTGTTTGAGTGTAGTTTCCGGCTCTCGCCAAGGAGTAGACGGCCACCAAAACAAAACCTATTCCCCACCCGATGTCAACTATGGAATTGTTCTTTATAATCAAAGCAACTACAAAAAAGACTGAAAAATATGCAAATATCAAAATGATGGATTCTTTTAAAACAATATTCATGATTATTCGCTCCTTTTAAGTTGCACGGCAACAGCAACGGCTTTCTCACCCGCGCTTAGAGCTACAACGGTCGACACCTCGGAAATATATTCAGGAGGCATCCCAAGCAACCCTTCAAGTCCGCGTGCATAGTCGTCGGCAAAATTTTCTCCCCTGTAATGAACAAGGGCATACCTTTTTATTCCGTACTCTTCATTGAGATTTCCAACTATATCCATGATCTTTCTTTTGTTGGCCTTTCTGCTGAAGGCCTTTGCGAATGATATGCCCCTCCCCTTTTCATCAAGCGAAACAATCGGTTTAAGGTTCATAGCGCTTGCGAATCTTCCCTTCATAGGGCTAAGCCTCCCCCCCCTGACCATGTATTCAAAAGTATCAACACTTACAAAAATTTTTGTCTTGGGAATGCAGTCGTATACGATTTTTAATATTTCACTTTTCTTTGCTCCTCTGGAAATTGCTTCAGCCGCCTCGCAAACGACGAGTCCCTGCGCAGCCGAATTCAGTTTTGTGTCGACCAAAGTCACTCTCGACTGCATTTCTTCCGGAAAAAGTTCAAGCGCCTTTACAGCTGAATTGAAGGTGCCGCTAAGGGACGATGAAACAAATACGCCTATGACTTCCTCGTAATGGCTGAGCAGGAAAGTAAATGAATTCTCAAATGATTTCAAGCTGGGCTGGGAGGTCTTTGGAAAGACGGCAGACCTGTCTGCGAGCTCCTGGAACTGCTCGGGGAATATTGTCACTTTATCGAAAAAAAGGCTTCCATCGATTTCCAGATTGATGGGAACAACCGTTATGTTTTCATCTAAAATGATATCATCAGGCAAATCCGCCACCGAATCTGTTACGAGGGCAATTGTGCTCTTTTTATTGTTGACGGCAAGGTACTGTGCATGCATGTCGTCGATCTTTTTTTCAATTACTTTTCCATATTCGGGAATTTTAGCAAACATCTCCGCCGGTCTGTCGGTATGGACATGGATTCTTGTATTTTTGTTTCCTCCCGCCACGATTACACTGCTTCCGTATCCTTTAAGAAAAGTCTTAAGTTCTTCAGTGTCGATTGAAACATCGCTCCTTAGCAAAACCTCCGAGCAATATCTTTCCGAAGGCATTTTATCGGTCGAAGAATGATCGTCGAAAAACTGGATTCTCCGACTGTTTTTATTGGAATCAAAAACAGCCTCCCTGATGTTTCCCGAGTTGATCAGTTTTACTATTCCCTCTGTAAAGTGGACAAATCCCTTGGCTCCAGAGTCTACGACGCCCGAATCCTTTAGGACCTTCAAAAAATTCGGGGTTTCCGAAAGGGACCTTCTGACAATCTTTTGGGCATCGTTCAAAAGCACAGCAAAATCGTCCGTTTTTCCCCTAGAGTCATAAACCGCCCTTGCCCATTCCCTTATTACAGTAATCATGGTCCCTTCAACAGGATTCAACATGGCTTTATATGCGTAGCCCGCCGCCTTCATGACCGATTCTCCGAAAGACTTGGTGCTCAGGACTTCCCTGTCGTTTATTTCCATTGCTATCCCGTTGATGAACTGGGCGAAAATGATTCCGGAATTGCCCCTTGCCCCCATTATTGCCGATTCCGCCAAGGATTGAAACGACTTGTCGATTCTGTCGACAAAAACGGTGTTTCTCAACATTGAATTCATTGTTGAAGAAAGATTGCTGCCGGTATCGCCATCGGCCACAGGGAATACATTGATTCTGTTGAGATGGTCAGAATTCCTTATGACTTCCATTGCGCCCGAATGTATTGCATAGTTTAGTCTTTTTCCATCGATATACTTTATCCTCATTTCCATCCCCCTTGCAAGAAAGTAATATTATATATATTCCCAAAAGGTGCCATTCAAAGCATAAAAAAAAGCGCCTCGACTCTAAGTCGAAGCGCTTTTGCTATTCTATAGTCAATGACAGGAATTATTTTACCGTTTCATAACCTTTGTTCGCCCAGCCGTAAGGAGCGTTTGCTTCCATTCCCATTCCGCCATTCAGAGAGACCGCATCGTAACCCAAAATTCTTAGCGCCGCCGTGCTCTGGCCTGCAGTTTGTCCGGTATAGCAGTAAACAACTGTGGTTTTATCGTTGTTTAGTGTCGGGAAAGCTTCTTGCATTCCAACGGCCCACGGTATGTTGAAGGCAGTCGGAATATGTCCTTCGGCGAAATCCTTGGCTCCTCTAACAGAAAGAACATATATGCTGTCGGGATCCTCGTCAAGTATCGCTTTGAGATTGTCCTCGCTGATCTTGTAATTCTTGTATATTCCTTCACTGACACCGGCAAGTCCGCTGTAGTACATTTCAATTGCCGATTCTATTTCATAACCGTAATCCGCAGCTTTTGCCGCTCCGAAGTCTGAAGCTTCGCTTGCAAGAGCATCTTCAAAACCTTCAACCTTGCTTATTCCCAGATTCCATCCAAGGTTTACGGATTTTGCATCGATTCCGGCAAAATTGAGGAGTGCTACTGTCTGTCCCGCAGTTTGACCCGTGTAGCAATATACATATACAGGCCTATCTGATGGAATCATGTCAAGATTGTCGCTTATGGCTGTTCCCCAAGGGGCATTTACGGCTCCCTTGATGTGCCCTTCGGCGTAAACATCGGGCTGTCTTATGTCAAGCACGAACATGTCTTCTCCGGCCTTGACTTTTTCTATGAACTCGTCTTGCTTGATTTTATAATTGTGGTCTGGTTTCTCAGCGAAATAATTGTTTACTATTCCTTCGAGCCCTGCTCCCTCATATACATCAAAGCCTTTGTTGGCCCAACCGTAAGGGGCATTGGCTGCCATTCCCATTCCGCCGTTTAAGGAAACTGCGTCGTATCCCATCATTCTGAGAGCGGCCGTGCTCTGGCCTGCAGTTTGGCCTGTGTAGCAATAGACAACTACTGTCTTGTCTTTGGGAATGGTGTTGAAGGATTCCTGCATTCCAGCGGCCCAAGGAATGTTGAAGGCTCTGGCGATATGCCCGCTTTCAAAATCCTTTGCTCCTCTTATTGAAAGAATGTATATGCTGTCGTCCTTTTCATCGATCAGATTCTTGAGATTGTCTTCGCTGATCTTGTAGTTCTTGAACATTGTATCTTTTACATCTGCCAAACCTTCATAATAGTCAGTGATTGCAGCCATTATGTCTCCGTCGATTTCAGCGGCTTCGGATGAGTCGAAATCAGAAGCTTCCGTTGTTGTAACATCCTCTGCTCCTTCAACTTTGCTGATCCCAAGGTTCCATCCAAGGTTTACCGAATATGCCTCGAATCCCGCGAAATTAAGCAAAGCGACGGTCTGTCCAGCCGTTTGTCCTGTATAGCAATATACATAAACAGGCTTATCCATGGGAAGCTTGTCCATATTTTCGCTTATTGCAGTTCCCCAAGGCGCATTTACGGCTCCTTCGATGTGCCCCTCGGCATAAACGTCAGGCTGCCTTATGTCGAGCACGAACATGTCTTCTCCAGCCTTGACTTTTTCAATGAAGGCGTCTTGCTTGATTTTGTAGTTGTGCTCCGGCTTGTCTGCAAAATATCCGTCTACAACGGATTCTACTGCGCTTGATTCGTCACCCGATGCAACCTCTGCCGGCTCTGATTTTTCGATTTTCTCAGCCGGTTCTGTTTGCGGCTCGGGAGTTGGTGCTGCGCACCCTGCGGCAAGAGCAATGATGAGCATTGCCACAACCATAAGTAATAATTTATTCTTCTTAAACATGAATAGACTTCCTCCTCTTATTTTGTGTTATTTAATTAACAATTTCATTATATCAATCCATTTGCATCTACCATAAAACGATTTGCTAATGCAGCATTAGAAAAGACATTGACAAGGTCCCGGTTCATAAATGGCAAGCCGCCACAGGGAGGCTTGCCATTTGATAATATGGAGGAGTAAATTATGCTTTTATGATGCATCCTGCTCATTGAATTCTACTTTTTGGCCGCTTGGCATCTGTATGGGAAGAGCCTTGTCTGATGACCATTCCACCCACGCGCCGTCATAAAGCTTCAGATTTTCATAACCTGCATTTGCGAGCGCGAGATAAGTCTGCGCCCCTCTTATTGATGTTTTGCAGTACATTATTACGGTTCCGTCTTTGTCTATCCCTTTTTCCATGTACATTATAGATATATCCTGGGCAGACTTGTATGTGCCGTCTGTGTATTGATTTTCCACATAATCGATGTGGATGGAGCTTGGAATTGTGCCTTCTTCGAATTCTTCCCTTGTTCTTGTGTCAATTAGGCATGTATCCGGATCAGGGTAATTCAATTGGTCTATCACCGTGTCTATTGTAGCAAGCATGGATTCGTCGAATTCTTCAGCCTCATAGGAAACCGCCTCGACCTCAGGCGCCTCATCGGTAACTGTCATTCCGCTTTCTTCGAGGGCTTTCAATCCTCCGCTGACCACCTTTACATCTTCATTTCCATAGGCCTTAAGCGTCCACCAGAATCTTGCCGCATCCATGTGATTGTTGTCGTCGTATACGATTATCTGCATTCCGTTTCCGATACCGCTCTCTCCAAGTATCTTTTCAATTTGCTCTTTGCCTCCAACCATGTTCGGGAATGGCTCGCTTACCACAATGTCGCCTCTGGTTATATTCACAGCTCCTTCAATATGAGCGGCCTCGTAGGCATCCGCCATTTGCGCGTCAACCAAAACAGCTCCGTCCCCAATCATCTCAACTGCCGCTTCAGCATCTACTATAAACGGTCCATCGGCCTGTCCCGTAGTCCCCAGACATCCAGAAAGGGCTCCCAATGCCAAAACCAAGGTTAAAAGCATTACCGGTTTCAAGTATTTTTTCATAAATAATCCTCCATCCTTTTTATAAGTCGGATTGTTAATTTATCAACAATCATCACTGATATTATACAAGAAGCATTCATTGATGCGGTATCCACTTTTTTAATATTGCATCCGATTATTAAATACGAAACGTTTTTATAATGTAATGGTATAATAATCACAGAAAATCAGGTGGGGAGGCAAAAGGCATGAGCAGAATAAATGCATTCGTCAAAAATCACGGCATTGGAATACTTGCGCTTTTGCTGTACGCTTCAGCCAGCATTTTTTTTATTGACAAATTCCCCTTCATGCACTCTGACGAGGCATGGCTGAGCGGCCTTTCACAAACCGTTTTGAACGAAGGACGAATCGACTTGACCGAACCCTTCTTCGACCTTTACCCCAGAAACCCCCATGCGATAAAAATATTTTTTGTGGCCTTGCAAGCATTGGCAATAAGCATTTTCGGCCACAACCTGATCGGCATGAGAATGATTTCACTCGTTGCGGGCATCTTCTCGCTATGTCTCTTTTACAGAATACTCATGACCCGTTTCAAAGACAAAAATTTTGCCCATCTGGCAACATCCCTGCTCGCAGTGGATGTTCAATTCATATATGCCTCCCATATGGCAAGGCAGGAAAGCATTCTTTTGCTCATAAGCCTTGCCGCATATGACTATTTACTGCGGAAAAACCCGACCGGCAGGGCAAGCGCAGCCATTCTCGCGGCAATACTCTCCATAGGCATAGGAATTCATCCAAACAGCTTCATCGTTGCAATACCCTTCGGGCTTATGCTTTTGTATCGTTATTTCAGGAAAGAGGCAAAGCTGCGGGACATTGTCATATTCATATCCGTTCTGGCGGCTGCGGCATTGATTTTCATAGCGCTCAGTTTGCATATGGATCCCGATTTCATCAAAAATTACTCAGAATACGGAAAAACGCTGGGTGTCACTCAAAGCCTTCTTTCAAAATTTCTGCAAATAAAGCTGTTTTATATCAAGCTTTTCCTACAGGTGAGCGGAACCTACTACACTCCCGACATAAGGCTTCAGCTCCTGCTTATGGCTTCAGCCTTCCTTTACGGCACGGCAAAACTTATAAAGTCGAGAGGCGAATCGCAGGCAGCGTATCCCCTGCTTGGACTTTTGGGGATAAATATAGGATATATGCTGGTGGGCCGCTACAACCAGACAAGCATAATTTTCCTTTTCCCTTGGTTCTACATGCTTGTTGCGGAACTTGTGCACCCCTTGGCCAAGTCAGGAAAAAGGATTTTATCCCTTCTTGTTTCAGCAACACTAGCGATAAGCTGTTTCCAAATCTCGATACACCCCGGCAGGGACTACCAGTCCTACCTCTGCGACATATCAAGCGCGGTTCCAAATGATGCCCGCGTGCTTTCAAACCTCAACACAGGCTATTATTTCAATCCTGAAAATCTCTTCGATTACAGGAATCTTGCGCACTTGAAGGAAAATTCGCTAAGCTTTGAGGACTACATCGACAAGAACGGAATAGAATATATTCTTTATCCCGAAGAAATGGACATAATCTGGAATACCCGCCCCGTATACAACAGCCTATACGGCAATCCCGCGGATTATTACGAATCAATGAATGCCTTCATTTCGGAAAAATGCATTCTTACGGATACTTTTCACAACGACACCTATCCGGTCAGGATTGTCAGGCTTATGGGGCAAAAGGAAAGAACCCTGCGCATTTACAAGGTCCTGAAATGATGATTTTAAAATTGCAAAGGATTGCTTAAGCCATTATTTCATTTTTTATCCGTTCCTTTTCATCGAAATAGTCTTCTTTTGTTTTGCGCAAACCCTTCCATTCGTTTTTTGCGATTCTTTTCACCTTCCCGGATTCCTTGCCCATTATCAGTATCCTGTCGGAAATGTAGAGGGCTTCCTCTATGTCGTGTGTTACGAATACGACCGTCAGGCCCTTGTCCTTCCAAATTCCAAGAAGCAAGTCCTGCAGTGAATCTCTGGTGATCGCATCGACATTGGCAAAAGGCTCATCCATCAGAATCAGGTCCGGTTCGGATGCCAAGGCTCTTGCAATGGCGCCCCTCTGGCGCATGCCACCGGACAATTCGTGGGGATAATAGTTGCCGTAGCCTTCAAGCCCCACCTGCTCAAGCATGTCGCATGCCTTTTTTTCATAAAAAGCCTTGGGCTTTTTTTTATGCCGCTTTTTAACCGGCATGGCTATGTTGTCGTGGAGATCGAACCACGGAAACAATTGATGGCTATCCTGGAAAACCATTATCATGGAAAAACTCGGGGCCTTGATTTTTTCACCGTGCAGAAGCACTTGACCCGAATCGATCTTCTCGAATCCTCCAATCACATTTAGAGCCGTGGTCTTTCCGCATCCGGAGGCTCCCAAAATGGAAATTATTTCGCCCTTTTGGACTTCCATTGAAAAATCCCTGAGAATAAATCTCGGTTTGCCGTCCTTGAAATACTTTTTTGTTATGTTTATTGCTTGCAATGCGGTATTCATTCGGCCATTCCCCATTTCTCAACCGTTCTCTTCTCTATGAATCCGAATACGAATTTCTCGACCGTTATGCCTATAAGCATTATTATGAAAAGACCCGATACAATTCCGGCAATGTCCATAAAAACGCGGCTCTTGTATATGGCCCATCCTATTCCTCCGGCAAGACCCGCCGCTCCGAAAATCATTTCAGCGCTTATAAGCGCTCTCCACGCCCTTGCCCATGCAATCTTGAAGCCCGCTATTATGAAAGGCGCGGAAGCCGGTATTGAAATGCGGAATATCTTCTCTCGTGTCGAAAAACCGTAATTGTCTCCCACCTTGAAATAAATATAGGGTATGGACGCTATTCCTGAAAGAACGTTCTGCATCAGCGGCCAAAATGCCCCGTGGACTATTATTATTATTATTGCCGCCTTTCCCGTCCCGACCCAAAGTATCACAAGCGGAAGCAGCGCTACCCCGGGCAAGGGATGAATCAATGTGACGATTGTTGCGACAATTTTTCTGAAACCGTCCATTTCCATGCACGCGTATCCCGTGATTATTGCAAGCAGCCCGCTGATCAGGAGACCCTTTCCTATGAGCTCCAGAGAAAACAGGATCTGTAGCGGCAAATCCCCCTCGACAAACCCGTTGGCAAGGCTTTCGGCAACATTCGCCGGCGATGGAAACACCATGGGGTCGAGCCGGCCTGAAGCTGACCCTACCTGCCACAAGGCAAGAAGCAACAGTGCCGCCGCCAAACCCCTTAGACGCTTCATGACCCGTCACCCCTTGTCAAATCCGCCATTTCTCCAAGGTCGTCTATATATCCACGGCTTTCCATGAAATCATGGAATTTTTGCATGCCGGCAATTTCAAGGGTATAGACCATGTCTTCCCTTGTTATATATTCATAGATTTTTTCTTTTTCGATCCCGTACGCTCCGGAAAGCACCGCGGAAGCTTCTTTGGGATTTTCCTTCATGAATGCTACAGCCTCTTCCAGCGCTTCCTTGAAGGCCGCCTCCCTAAGAGGATTTTTGATTGAGAATTCATCCATAGAAACCCCCACGACAAAAGTGAACCTTTCTCCCATGGCCTCTTTGCCAGTGAAGACCACATGGGCCTCTTCGTTTTCAAGCTCCATGAAAAGATAGGGGGGGCTCGTAAAATGGCCTGCTACGTCCGCTTTTGAAAGAAGCGCATGCATTCCGTCGGGATGAGTCATCGTGACTATCCTGTCGTCGAAATAACCGGCGTCTCCAAGTTCCTTTTCCGCCGCCATGGAAAGGAGCATGTGCTGTATGCTTCCGGGCTGTGGAAGAGCGATCCGGTCCGATTCAGTGAAATCAGACAATTCCCGTATTCCCTCGTCCAGGCTCACAAGTGCAACCGGAACTTCGGACAATCCGGAAATTATCTTCCAGCGCATGCCTTTGTCGGCTCCTATGAGAAAGGGCGGAATAGCCATGAATCCGATGTCGAGGTCCCCGCCTACCATTGCTTCCCGTATTGCCGCGGTGTTTGCCATCTGTTTCCACTCGATTTCAACTCCACTGAGCCTGTCGCTCAAAAATCCCTTTTCCTTCATTATTGTGACCGGCGCATAGGCAAGCCCGTATTGTTCGGCGATCGCCAAGCTTTCTCTTTCATCCGAACATGCGGAAAGTAAAAGAAGCAGGGCAAGAGCCGCCAATATCCTCTTCATCTTTACTATTTTCACAAAATCAATTCCTTTCCATTTAAAGGACCGGACCCTTTATTATCATGTTTTTGCCGTTCTCATCCAGAAATCTCAATTTTCCAAAGACTTTTTCCACTCTTTGCTTAAGTGCATGCCTGTCATTTCCTTTCACAAGGAAATACCCGGCTCGCTGCGTTGCGTTTTTTATGTCGCCCATCCTGTCTCCCTTTGCGAAGTGGTATCCAACCTTGAACACACCGTCAATCCCCATAAGCTCTTCCGGATCCGTCTGCATGCAAATTGTCCCTGGAGAAGCAAAAAACAGCTGTGCCGAAAAATGCCCTTCCGTTTGCCATGCATCGCATGACATTAGCCTTTCGTATGAAACAGGTCTGCCCATTATAAAATCTGTCTGCATCTTCAATATGTCCACCCCTGTCAATTCCGGTATGGTCATATCCTCGTATGCCCCGCCAATCCTGCAGGCAATTTCGTTTACCATTATTCCTCCAGTCCCGACAAGCATCTGATAGTAAATCGGGCCGTTTCTGATTCCAAAAACCCTTGTGGTAAGGTCGGTGATTTCCCTTATCTCTTTTTCCCGGTCAGCCATGTGAATTGAGGGAAATTGGTGGGCGCTGCAAATGCCTATGTGAACGCCGCTGTCCATGACTATCCTGTCCGTCACTGCAAGAATCCTGGCTCGTCCGTCGACAACCCAACCGCTGACAGTTATCTCGTCATTGGGATAATAATTTTCAACAAGCACTTCGGACTGCCTGGAGAAGCTCAGCGTTTCCTTTATTCGGCTTCTTATCTCTTCCTCTGTGTCCAGACGGAAGACGCCTCTTTGCCCCTGACTGTCCACTGGTTTAATTACATAAGGCGCCTTCAGATGCGATATTTCGGATTTTTTGAAATCCCCGCCAATAAACGCAAATGGGAGGGTTGGGACTCCCCCCTCTTTCATTATGGTTTTCATCCTTTTCTTGTTGGTGACATCAAGCGCCTTCTCGGAATCGAAAAAATATCTCAAGCCCATGTATTCGGATACGGCGGCTGCCGTATATACCGGCTGGTCGGTTCCGGTTGTCATCACCCCGTCCACTCCATGCTTTATTGCAGTTTCAATGCATGCCTCGACGTCGAATGTGCTCGCGCCGCTTTCGAAAGTGCTGACCGCCTTTCCCGGAGCATTCTCATAATAGTCGGCGGCTACAACTTCAATGCCCATCTCTTTTTCAAGCCTTTCAATGGCATTCATCTGGCAATGGCCGGCTCCCAGCATCATGATTCTCATAATCGGCTACCATCCCCCATTTCCTGGTTCTCTATCTCGTAAAGTTTGCCTCTTTTGCGAAAAATCTTCAAAACCCTAAAATCAGAATAGTGGATTACAAGTTTTGCAAAAATTTTCAGGAGGCTTGACAATGTGTAGTTGGATTGTCCATGGGCTCTTTCCTCATGGCTCAAATCAATCCATGCTATTTTCGGGGTTCTCTTTATCAATTCGGCTGACACATAAACAAATCCCGAATCGGTTTTATTTAGTCCTGCTTTGATTCTGCTGTCGAACATTCTGCAGCTGCTTATTCGTACAGGTTTTTTTGTTTTAAGTATGAAATTGAATGCCAGAAACGTCAGCTTCGAGCCCAGAGGTCTGTACCACTTGTGGGCCGGCTTCTCAGGCACTGCAAAAACCAATTCAGCGCCCTTGTCCATTTCAGCCTTCATGAGCCCCAGTATTCCCGGAGGATGCTGCAGGTCGTCGTCAAGCGTCGCGATTATGTCGCCCTCTGCAAATTGCATGCCGCAAAACGTTGCGTTTTGCTGGCCATAATTTTTCTTTAGCTTGATCAGTTTTATCCTGCTGTCCGAATTCCTGAGCTCTTTCATCACCCGATAGCTGTCGTCCCTGCTTGCATCGTCCACCAGGATGATTTCGACCTGCCCGAAACAACCTGTCGATGAGTCGAAAATGCTTTCGCACAGAGTTTTCAAGGATTTTGCCCCATTGTAGACAGGAACTACTACAGACAATTTTTCCAAAGGCTCCATTCACTCACCCCTTGCCATTTCGCGCAAAATACAGTCCGCCTTAATAACCACATACTCCAGCTCTTCGGAACGAAGGTTTTCATAAAGTGGAAGCCTCACGAGGCTCTGCGCTTTTTTGCATGTCCTCTTAAGGTCCTTGTCATGATAACCCATGGATTTCCCCATTAGCGACATGTGAAGGGGCCAATAATGCGTAAATGCCTGTATGGAGGCCTTCTCCATTTGGCTTTGAAAAAATTTTCTTCTTTCAGGCGAATCGAATACCACATAAAACAGATGAGCATTGAAAGCTTCGTCTCCGGAAGGAGCTTTGGAATACTCTCTTATGAATTTGCATCCTCCGTATTTGTCGAGAAGTTTTTCATACGCATTGAAAACTGCAAGACGTTTTTCAATTATGGAATCCATCTCATCGATTTGAGCCCCCAAAAGAGCCATCAGAATATCTGACGGCAGATACATGGAACCTTCTTCGATCCACTGGTAATGATTGGTCTCGCCCCTGGCGAATCTCGCCTTGTCAGTGCCTCCGTTTCTGATGGCCTCTGCCCTTTCCGCCAGATTTTCGCAGGCTTTTCCCAGTACAAGGGCTCCGCCCTCGCCCGCTTTGAAATTCTTTGTCTCGTGGAAGCTGAAGCAGCCGAAATCACCCCATGTGCCCAAATGCCGGCCCGAAGCCGCAGACCCCAAAGCCTGCGCGGCGTCCTCTATGAGTACAAGCCCTTCTCTGTCGGCCATTTGCCGCATTTCCATTATGTCCCTTGAAAGTCCTCCATAGTGAACAACAAGTATCGCACGTGTTTTAGCGCTCATTTTTTCCCTAATCTCTTCGATACCCGAATTCATGCCTTGGGCGGCCACATCCGCAAATACCGGTTTTGCACCCGTCTTCAAGATGCAGTTGGCCGTAGAAGGATATGTGTATGAAGGCATCACCACTTCATCCCCAGCCTTAAGCCCGGAAAGTCCTGCGGCCATTTCGAGCGCATGCGTGCCGGACGTCGTCACGAGCACCTTTGCTCCTCCCAAAATGTTTTCAAGCTTCTTTTCCGCATTCAGGGTGAAGGTTCCCCCTCCGGCAATAGAGCCTCTTTCCAATGCCGACATGACAGCCTTTTTTCCTTTGGGTCCGATTACGGTTCTGTTAAAGGGAATCCTCATGTCTTTCTCCGTTCCGCCTATCAAGCGACAAATGCCAATCGACCGTTTTTTCTATTGCCTTCTCAAAATCATACACAGGCTTCCATGTAGTATCGTTTCTGATCTTGTCCCCCCGAATCGAGTATCTGAAATCGTGGCCCTTTCTGTCTTCCACAAAATCCAAAAGCCCTTCGTTTATTTCATTTGCCCTGAAGTCAGACCCGTTCAATCCTTTCGCCGTCATTCTTATGAGCATTTTGGCCAATTCTATGTTTTCCAGTTCAAAGCCGGATGTGATGTTGTAGATTTCTCCCGGCTTGAAGTTTTTTATCAGTTCAAGCAATGCAGTGCAATGATCCTTTACATAAATCCATTCCCTTACCTGTCTCCCGTCTCCATAAATCGGAATTTTCCTTAATTCCAACGCATTTTCTATTGTCTTGGGAACCAGTTTTTCCCTGTGCTGGTTTTCACCGAAATTGTTTGCGCAGCGAGTTATCACAAGGGGCAAGTCATGCGTGTGTTTGTATGACAGCGCAAGAAGATCCCCGGCCGCCTTCGAAGCCGCATATGGATTTTGGGGATTCAGGCATGCATTCTCTGAAAACGAGCCTTCGGATATGGGCCCATAGACTTCATCGGTCGAAATCTGGATGAACCTTTCTACGCCATACTTTAAAGAAAGGTCTAGCATTCCGCGCAAGCCGTCTACATTTGTCCTTATGAATTTCCTGCTGCTGTCTATGCTTCTGTCCACATGGGATTCAGCGGCGAAATTGACAACGATGTCGGGCTTATGGCGTTCGTAGAGCTTTTCCAGTATTTCTTGGCGACATATGTCTGCACGGTAAAAAACATGCCTCTTTGACGATTTTATGCTTTTGAAATTGTCCATGCTCCCGCTGTATGTCAGCTTGTCCACATTTATGATCAATGCGTCTTTTTCCGCCTCATGCAAAATGCGTACAAAATGGGAGCCCACAAAACCAGCCCCCCCTGTAATAAGATATGTCTTCATTTAACCATCCTTTTTTATGTTATAATATTTAAAATCATCTTTTGAAAGGAATTGATCCCATTGAAAAAAATTGACTGTTTGGGAGACATGTGCCCGATACCTGTTCTTCTTGCACAAAAAGCCTACGATGAATCATCTCCCGGAGAAGCCTTCATGCTGGTGAGCGACCACAGCTGCGTTGTGGAATCCGTTAGGGACCATTTTAAAAACAAATCCGTGTCCCTTTCTGTCGATGAAGTGATGAACGGAATATGGGAAATCACCTTTACAATGAAATGACAAGTCAGCAAAAGCTCCTCTTGCCGATTTCCCTGAACCTCTCCATGAATTCCTTTTCTACAATGCTTGAATCCATGCCTTTTTTATGGACAAAGTATATTTCATAACCAAGCTTCCTGTCCTCAATCTCAATCGCTTTGAATTTTTTTGTGTACAATTCTGCCTTTACCGCCATGTATGGGAGAAGAGAAACTCCATATCCCTTTTGAATCGAGGATTTCACCGATTCCATCGAATCGAGGCTGAAAACTGTATTCAAATCGTTGAAATCATAACCTGCCTGCTTGAATTCCCCCAAAACTTTATTTCTTATGTTGAATTTCTCACTAAGCATTATGAATGGAAGTTTTGCCGCCTCATTCAATGAAACCGAATCCGGGAACTCACCCGAGTTAAGTGCCACAAGAACCAAGTCGTCTTTTGCCACCTCCATCGAATTCAATCCTTCAAGATACGGTTTCGTGCAGATAAAACCGAAATCGCACAGGTCGTTCATAACATCTTCCTCTATTTTGGTTGACGAATTCGATATCAGCTCATAATTATGATATGGAAATTGCTTTTTTATGACATAAAGGGCGCACGGCAGAGCATAGTCTGAAATCGACCAGCAAGCTTCTATTCTTATCTGCTGTCCCGACTTTTCCGCGTTCTTCATTTCATCCTGCATCTTCTCATACGTCCTGAATATGTTCTCGGCGTATTTGAGCACAATTTTCCCCATGGCTGTCGCTTCTACACCCTTGTTGCTCCTCTCGAGCAGCTTGTGCCCCACGCTGTCCTCCAACTTCTGGATTTGCTGGCTAAGGGCCGACTGGGAAATATGCGCATTGCCAGCCGCCTTTGAAATGCTCTTTATTTTAACAACTTCGTAGAAATACTTCAAACTCTCTATATGCATAACAACCCCTCCATTTTGCGGTAGTCAACAATCAACTTTAAGGTCATTGTATCAGATTTAACAATAATTTGTCATTTATTCAATTCTTTAATATTCTACCCCTTCGATTATATTGTAATCAATACGGCTTGATATAAATTATTGCAATGTTATATCACCATATCCATTAATGGGGATTCCATTTGCTGTGCTATTCTTTTCTTGTACCATTGTTAATTTATTATCTAAATTGAGGAGAGTGGTCCAATGACAGAAACAAACAACACCCAATCTTCATTGAGCAGCAGGAGATCCTCCAGGCCAAGCCGAAAAAGAAAGCCAAAAAAGAGCCAGCTTCCAAAGGCTTATGCAACCTTGGCCGTTATTATTCTTATAGGACTGGGCCTTAGCACGATTTCCAAAACGCTGGCTTTGTTTTGGGTAATAGGCTTAAGCTTCGGCTTCATTCTTCAGAAAGCCAAGTTTTGCTTTACCGCTTCAATGAGAGATCCATACCTAACGGGGAGCACCAGCGTCACGCGTGCAGTTTTGATAGCTTTCGCAATAACCACGGTTGGCTTTACTGCAATCAAATACGGTTATTTTGCAAAGGGTTTGCCGATTCCAGGAATGGGATATGTGGTTCCAATAAGTCTTGCAACCGCAGCAGGCGCATTTATTTTCGGAATTGGCATGGTAATCGCAGGCGGTTGCGCTTCAGGAACTCTCATGAGAGTTGGAGAAGGCTTCACGATGCAAATCTTGTCACTGTTTTTCTTTGTCGTAGGCTCCCTTTGGGGCGCTCACGATTTCGGATGGTGGAAGCTTAATTTCATAGTAAAAGGGGAAGCCGTTTTTCTTCCTGATGTATTTGGATGGTTCGGAGCTGTGGTCCTTCAGTTGCTCCTTATAGCCGCTTTGTACATTGCAGCAGAAAAATGGGAAAACAAAAAGAACGAAGCACACTGAATAAAAAAACAAGGAGGATTAATACATGTCTAAAGAATACGAATTGGATTGCATGGGCGAAGCGTGCCCGGTGCCATTGATCAAACTGGAAAACAAACTTAATGAGCTGGAAGTCGGCGATTTGGTAATCGTACAGATAGACCACAGCTGCGCAATGAAAAATGTTCCCGAGTGGGCTAGAAAGCAGGGCCACAATGTTGAAATCGAAGAAGTCGACGACGGCGAATGGGAAGTATTTGTTGAAAAAGCCGTATAATCAAATCCACACCGGGAGGTATCGCATTGGATATCAAAAATAATGAATTTTATAAAAAATGGTTTAAAAATTCTTATACCTATGTGGCCGGAGCTGTTCTTTTATCAATAATGCAAATTGTCACTCTTGCCTCTACAGGAAATCCTTGGGGGGTTTCGGGAGTCTTCGCAAATTGGGGAGCCTGGATTTACGAGGCCATCGGCGGAAGCGTTGACAAGTGGTATTATTTCAGCAGCAAAGGCGCACAGGCAACTCTTGAAGCCGGTTTTCTGAATCATGCTCCGTCAATGAGAAACATAGGAATTATTTTCGGCGCATTGTTTGCTTCTTTTGCCGCTTCTCAATTCAAGATTAAAAAAATTAAAAGCAAGAAACAAATTTTTGCAGCTATATTCGGTGGTCTATTGATGGGCTATGGAGCAAGAATCGGCTTCGGGTGCAACATTGGAGCCCTTTACAGCGGCATAGCTTCCCTTTCCCTTTCGGGATGGGTGTTTGCAGTCTTCATGTTCCTTGGAGCAGTAGTGGGCAGCAAACTGTTGGTCAAGTATTTCATGTAGTTCGGCAGAAGCCGGGCAAAATACAGGGAGGATTCAAATGGCTAGAGAAAAAAAAGTTGAAAAATATGATGTGGTAATCATAGGAGGAGGCGCGGCAGGCCTTACCGCCGGAATATACAGCGGAAGAGCCCGTCTCAAGACGCTTCTCATTGAAAAGTCACTTGTCGGAGGACTTGCGACATACACGAACGAGATGGAAAACTATCCGGGATTCCCGGAAGGCGCAAGCGGAGGAGGACTTATGGATCTCTTCCACAAGCAAGCTAAAAAATTCGGCGTGGACTTCAAATTGACAGATGTTAAAAACGTCGATTTGACAGGAGAAGTTAAAATCGTTGAGACCTTCAGAAACAGATTCGAGTCCAAGGTAGTCATAATCGCCACAGGCGGAAGACCGAGGATAACAGGCGCCATCAATGAAGACAAGTTCCTATTCGACAAGGGAATCTCTTTCTGCGCGACTTGCGACGCCGCTTCAAACAGCGGAAAAACCGTAATGGTGATAGGAAGCGGAGACGCTGCCATAGAAGAGGGCATGTTCCTTACTAAGTTCGCCGACAAAGTCATTGTTTCGGTAATGCACGACACAGGAAAAATGGACTGCAATGAAATAGCAAAGGCCGCCGCTCTGGAAAACCCAAAGATGGAATTCATATGGAACACGGTAACCCACGAATTCAAAGGAGAGGACTATCTTGAGTACGTTGTTCTCAAAAACCTCAAAACCGAGGAGCTCATCCCTGTCAAAGTGGACAATTGCTTCGAATTCATCGGCTACATTCCAAACACCGAACTTTTCAAGGGTCAGATCGACATGACAAACCGAGGATATATACCAACAAATGAAAAAATGGAAACAAATCTTGAAGGCGTTTTCTCTGTAGGCGATGTACGGGACAAATTCCTCAAGCAGGTTGCCACAGCAGTCGGCGACGGTGCAGTTGCAGGCTTCGGAGCTGAGAAGTTCATAGCGGAAACCGAGCAATTCAATAGTTACATCATGAGAGACGATGTAGACAATCTGGTTTACGTCTATAATGCAATCGACGAATTCAGCCGGGATTTCCTGCCCAAGATCCAAAGCATCGGAAACGAACGTGAGGGTTACGTTTGCACTCCTGTGGATATATACAAGTCCAAGGGAATCGCTGAAAAACTCGGCGTCACGGAATTCCCATGCGTTGTAGTAGTCAAGGACGGAAAAATCTTTGAAAAAATTGACCAGGAGCTTTGCGAAGAAAGCATCTGCAAAGTCTTGGACTCTTGCGAGTGTTCCTGCTCCAGCTGCGAGTGCTCCTGTTAGAAAATTCTAAAGCAAAAATTGAATTGGCAAAAGCCCCATGATAAATGGGGCTTTTGCTGTCTTTAATATGTCTTTCATGTTAAAATGATTTATGATAAAACGTTTTACATTCACGAGAGGATTCAATGCGATGAAAAATCAATCGAGTATAGGAACAGTCTATATATTGGCCGCCGGAGCATGCTGGGGTTTCATAGGCCTTTTTGTTAAAAACATATACAAGTTGGGCCTCACTCCATATGAAACCGTCTTTTACAGAATGTTTCTTGGGTCTGTTTTCCTTGCCCTTGTCATTTTGATCAAACCCTCCGCCGGTTTTAAAATAAGCAAAAGAGCACTTCTTAAAACAATTGCAATCGGCCTGATAAGCCAAATGCTCTTTAATTACTTCTTCTTCAAGTCGATTGAAATCAATCCCCTTAGCCTTGCTGTAATACTCATGTATACGGCACCTGTATTCGCGGCCGTAACGGCTCGGTTCGCCTATGGAGAACTGCTTACGCCAGGAAAGATCATCGCTCTCTTTTGTTGCTTGGGAGGTTGTTACCTTACAGTTTCGGGGGGACGCCCCCTGATGGGAGATCTTGATCTTTCGGGAATACTGTTTGGACTTCTTTCAGGCTTTTGCTATGCCATGTTCCCTATAATAAGCAAAAGCATTCCACAAGGAAACAATCCCTATGCACTCACCTTTTATTCAATGCTTTTCGGAAGCATTTTCTTTCTGCCCGTGGCCTATTTAAACGATGCATTGTTTTTCACCGTCTCTGCGGGTAAAATATTTTATCTGACGCTTCTTGTAACAGTATCGACCTCTTTGCCCTACATATTTTATTACACAGGAATGGGAAAAGGCATTGAGGCTTCAAAAGCCGGTGTGGTAAGCACAATCGAGGTTGCGGTTGCAGTCATGGTTTCGGTGGTCTTCTTCCGGGAAACAATAGACTTCGTTCAACTGATCGGAATAATGTTGGTCTTCGTTTCAATATTCATGCTCAATACAAAAAAGACGGGTTTCCCCATAATTGAAAAAACGCAAAAATAAAGCGCCATCCGCTATGGAATGGCGCTGCTTATGTCTTATATCGTTCAATATAATAATAAGCTCAACTATGCTTTTGTAACATTGGCGGCTTGAGGTCCTCTCTCGCCTTGAACAACTTCAAATTGAACTTCTTGTCCCTCTTCCAATGTTTTGAATCCGTCCATCTCTATGGCTGAGTAATGTACGAAAACATCATCTTCACCTTCGATTGAGATAAAACCGAATCCTTTTTCTGCGTTAAACCATTTGACTGTACCGATTTTCATTAGCAAATCCTCCAAAACTTAATATATTTGTGTCATGCACGTAAGTATTTTATCATAAAAAGAAAATATTGTCAATAATTTCTGAAAAAACAGTTAATGCCCGGCAAAAGCTCCTTCAATTGCTTTTCTTTCCGTCGACTAAAACGGCGCATAGCTCTGCTCTGCCCACCAGTTTTCCTTGAGCATTTCATATTGGGCCGCAAATTGTTCATAGTGAGTGCTTTCCCATTCCGCCAGAGCAATGAAAAGTTTTTTCATTTCATTTATTTCGGTCTTTTCAGCATTTTTCTCATAGAATTCAACAGAGGCTTTTTCCATTTGCATTCCTATTCCGTATACAGATACTGCAATACCTGCTGTTTTCCTGTCAAGATTCTCCCATTTGAATATTTTAGGCGACGGAGCCGGTTGCAATGAATCCAAATCGAAATCGCATGCCTTTCCCTCGTCCATTTTGCACTTGAACTCATTGAGCCATTCTATATGCATTTTTTCCTGGTCGGCAAGCTCGAGAAATGCACTCCTTGTCTCCTCATCCCCAGCCTTTTCAGCAGCCATCTTGTAAAACTCGTATCCCTCGACTTCGTTTATGATTGCTGTCTTTACCGCCATCATTTCCTTTTCATACATGGTTTTTCGTCCCCTTTCCAAAATGTTTTAAACAACTTAATTTTCGGTTGCAATTGCTTTCTCGAAAAAACCGCCCAAGGCGGCCTTTCGATATCACCTAAAAAATCATCGTCTTAACGGTAACGCTTGCCAAGGCCTGAAGCTTGCCCATTAGCTCCCTCGAATTTTCATCCGAATTCTCCACGAACTCCAAGAGTATTATCCCAGAGCTGCTGCATACATTTTCAGCCTCGTGGAGCCCCAATCTGGTCTTTATGTAGCAGCCGTATTCCGTAAGCATGTTTTGCACTGTCTCGGCGTCCTTTTCCCTGTCGGCGATTCGAATGCCCATTATTGTAGTCATATATTCCCTCCTGATTTTTCGTCTTTTATTTATTTACCCCGTTGACCTGATGGCAAACATAAAACCGGACAGTTTCCCGTCCGGCTTTATCCATTAAAATTCTATGCGTATTTTCTTGCCAATCATTTTAAGCGATTTAAAGTCTATTCGATTTCGCTTTTAATGAAAGTATAGCTCACCTCGCCAAGCACCGTATCCTCTCCTTGGAGTTTGAACTCTACTGTGTAAGTTCCTTCATCTCGATCTTCCCCAAGGAAAATCCTGAATTTCATGGATGCCTCGACATCTTCGCCCTGCAAATCCCATGGTCCGAGAACAGACTCCACTCTTTCCCATCCGCTCGTAAGCTTGCGCTCAAGCATTGCATCATCGTCATCAAACAGAATATTTTCATCACCATCAAGCACGTGGTAAGCTTCTACCGACTTTTCATGATCATCATTCGGTATCGATGTCAACTCGAATTCAAAGTTCCAGCCTTCAACTGCCGATTCCGTTACATCGTGGATTTCGAGCGAAAGCGGAATCTCAACCAGATACTCAAATTCATTGTCGAGACCTGTGATCATTTCGACATCCTGACCCAAGGCTTCCATGTCCTCGATGTCATCCGCGAGGGCTCCGTCTGAAGTAGTATATTTCACTTCATCTTCTTCGCCTTCGGCGGTTATAGTCACCCTGTAAGGGGTTTCTTCCTCCAGTCCGTAGATGACACCGTTTCCGGCTTCGCCATCGGAACCGTCAGCCAAGGCCACACGGCCCATTTCCATTATAAGGGTGAAAAGTTCTTCCTCTCCCGAGTCGGCGTCTGTATCAATGAATTTCACGGGAATCTCATATGCGCCCGGAGTCGGAATGTAGGCCCTGAACCCGATTGTTTCGTCTCCATCATCAAGTACAAATTCCGGATATACATAGGTGTCTCCATCTTCATCAAGATTTTTCCATCCACCGTCGTCATACTCAATCGCAAACCAGCCCGGAAGGTCTTTAAAATCGAAGACTATTTCGACATTTTTGCCCTCGTTGTCGTTGCCGTCAAAATTGATTACGAAACCGAGCCAATCTTCATCAAACGTTTCATCAACATCATAATCCGCCGTCATGTCATAGGACTCGCAGGTTTTAAAACTCTCTTCTGCATCATTTTCCAGATTGTTTCCGTCCTCATCAAAAATATCTTTGTAATCGAGCCAAATTGTATATTCCTCATCAGTCTCAAGCTCGTCTTCCAACTCTATGGTCCATATTTCCTTGGTGGCAGTTCTTTCTATGTCTGTAACGCTAAAATCTACAGTGCCTTCATCGCCATATTCAAGATGGATTACTGCCTCCGCTCCTGACTCGTCAAATTCATCTTCACCATCTTCGTCCTCAAACACCAGCTCGCTGAAGCGAATTTCTATAACCGGATCGAGGCTTTCAAGACATCCGTCTTCCTCTTCTGCGGAAATTCTTGCCCACGGTTCGGAAACACTTCCGTGGTCGAAGAATGTCAGCCTGTGCATTACCATTGCAGCCTCGCAGCGCTTAAGTACGCCTCCTCCGCGGAACATGTTCTCGTCGTCGCCGATCATGAGCATGTTTTGATTCATCCATCTGATTTGTTCCCTGTATTCACCAAGCTCTTCCTCGTCGTCGAACCTGCTCGCCTGGTTTCCGAATGCGTCCCAATCGAACTCATCGTCATCCACTTCAAGGTTTGCCGCATAGAATGCGAACTCAGCCCTTGTTATTGCCGCGTTGGCGTTGAAGAGCTTTGCGGAATCTCCAAAAGCGTCGTTTTGTGCAGCCCATGCGTAGTAGCCCTTGCCCCAATCCGGACCCTTATACAATCCGTAGTCTCCGTTTTCGAAGTCTCCTGCCTCAGCACCCGCGGCTTCATAGAGCATTACAAGCGATTCCAGCTTGGTAACGGGCTTGTTGGGCATGAATTTCCCGTTGCCGTATCCCTTCAGTTTTCCGCTCTCAGCCAGTTTGTATATTGTTTGAGCAGCCCAATGATCGTCTTCCAGGTCGTCAAACCTGACCAGCTTCTTTTCCTGTCCCGGCGGAACCCAGTCCGATCCCTTTGGCGCGGCGTAGCCGACTGCTACTGTCGAGAACACCAGCATGAAAATCAATAAAAATGCCGTCAATTTTCTCATGATTCATATTCCTCCTTATTTGTTCCCTTTTCCGGAATTGTTGCCTTTTCCGGTATTACCGTTTTCTTCGTTTCCTTTTGCTTCATCCTGCTCTTTGGCATCGTCTTCTTTGTCTTTGACCTGGTCATCTTTGCCTTTTCCCTTGTTGAAAGGCTGCATGATGTCCTTTACCGACTTCTCTCCGTATTCGGCGGCAAATTCGTCGAAATCATCATATGACAGAGATTCTTCTCCCTCTTCGCCTTTGAAAGCGTAGCCGCCCATTTCATATTCGCCATAGATCTTCCTGAGCAAATTGAGTTTTCCGGGAGTTATGTTCAGACCCTCGGCCTCGACCTTGAAAGCCTTGTACTTTTCAAGTGTGCCCGTTTCCGCATTGTAGGAAAACCTAAGGCCTGTTTCTTTGTGGTGGTTCTCTATTGCATTCTTGGCCTTTTCAAGATTCTCGGTATTGTTTTTCCCGCTCACAAAGACGCTGACAAAATTCTCCGAGCCTTCGGAAAGGAATTCCTCGTCCTCTGCGGCCTCAAGAATCATCTTTACGGCGTTTCCCACGCCTTTGTTCTTGATGTTTCCTGCCGCCTCGAGCACTCTTTCTCCATCTGCGTTTGTGCCCGAAACCTCGATTACCTTGTCCCATCTGTTGTATGAAATTTCAATGCCGGGATTTATGTCTACATCGACATAGCCTTCTGGCGTATAGTAAGCGTATCCTCCCGCTCCCGCACCCAGGAAAATCAGAAACGAAGCAGCCAGTGCCGTCAATCGCCTTGCCGCCCATTTACTCTTGCCGCCGCCTGCGAAATCCATCTCCTGTCCGACGCAAACGCTTCTTCCTTCCTTTTTGGTTTTTATATACTCTCCGCTTTTATTGAGAACGACTAAATTTTCCCCGTCTATTTCCATTACAATACCCTTCAAGTCTTCACCTCCATTCTATATAGTCCCTTATGTAGCGATAGTCTCCTGTCAAAACAACTATGAGACTCAATATATATATTCGGCCCCTCTCGAGTTTTTTGCGGGGTATTTCGATTTTATCCGTGATTTTATTTATGGGAAGCCTATGGTTTCTCATGAGTTCGTCCATTATGTCATCGTCACGGACAACGGCAAGCGCCAAATCCTTGTATTCGCGCCTAAGGCGTTCATGCTTTGGCGAATTCTCGACAAGTCTTGTCAAGGAAATCCCCCATGAAGCCAGTTCCCTTTTGTATGCTTCTATTTCATCAATCCTGTCTTCCGTTTCCTTTTTCCTTCGATACGCGTCCTCGGCCGAGGATGCCTCATATGCTCTTGCGGAGTAATCGCTGCTGTTGTTGAAATCCATGGGAAGAGCGTTGTTTTTGAGCTTGCGTTTCCTGTAGTCGTCTATGAGCCTTCTTCCAATAACCTGCTTGGCAAAAGAAAGGAAACCTCCTTTCCCTTTCTCATATCTGCTTATGGCCTCGTCGAAAGCCATCATGGCAATACCCGACTCGTCGTCTACGCCCCGCCTTATGTAACGACCCGACTGCTTTGATGCGCAACTCAGTATGAAAGGCATATATTCCCTAACCAGTTCGTCCCTTATAGTTTGGTTGTTTTTAGCCAAAACGACCTTTTCCGATAGTGTGCCCACTGTCTTCATCCTTTCAACAAATTCTTTTCCCATATCTCTTAATAATCCCCCACAAGGTCGACGAATCTCACCTGAAGAAGCGTCTTTTCGATCAATTCTCCACTCTCCGTCTTTTCCACCCTAAGAAGGGTTTGCACCAGCCCCTCGCCTGCCGGAATTATCATTATTCCCCCCGGGGCCAATTGATCAGTGAGAGCTTTGGGGACATGGCGGGCCGCCGCTGTCACCACTATCCTGTCGTATGGAGCGTGTTTCTTCCATCCCCTGCTTCCATCCCCAACAAGATATTCAATATTATTATACCCCAAAAATGCCAGTCTTCTTTGCGCATTTTCCGAAAGAGCTCCTATGCGCTCAACTGTGTAGACCCGGCATCCGAACTGGGCGAGAAAAGCTGTTTGGTATCCGCTTCCGGTCCCTATTTCAAGAACTGACGAATCGCTTCTCAGATCGAGCATTCTTGTCATATAAAGCACAAGGCTGGGCTGTGAAATTGTCTGCCCGAATCCAATTGGAAGGGGTCCGTCAAATTCGGCCAACCGCTTGTTTTCGCCTTCGAGAAAAAACGACCGGTCGAGCCTTTTGAAAAATTCGTTCAATTCCTTGTCAGTCATGATTTCACCACTTTCCATCAAGGCTGTTCAAACACCTTTGTTTATTATTTATTCTCATTTTCAGCCTGTTTAATCAAAGGCAAGCAATCTTGCCTGCTTTGGAAAAATAATTTGTTGCAGCAACACTGTTTTGGGTAAAAAAATATATAGGCATATTTTTGCCTTGCCTGCTTTTTTATGAATGCTTGAAAAATCATATGCAAAGGAGGATTGCCGGACATGCCCGAAAAAAAAGAAAACAAAATAAGCCTGACCCGGCAAAGCCTCCTGTTCTCTATAGTAGTAATTCTTTTCCTGAGCCTTTCAAACGGCGTGATGACTTATTTCGGCCAGGTTAGGGCTTACCAGGCCGACCGAGAATCGAGTGAAAATGCATATTTGGAAAGGGAACTTTACGCAAGCCGCTCAAAAATACAAAGCATAAAATCCTATATAGACAACGAATCCGCTTTGTCGGAAGAATCTCTCAGGGCAAAAACAAAATCCATAGTTTCTGAAGCTCACAACATGGCCCTTTCAATTTATGAAAAAAACAAAAATGAAATGCAAGAAGCGGAACTTAAGGAATTGATAAATCATGTTGTGGGATCGCTTAAATACGATAAGGAGCCTCGATACAACTTCATTGGCCGCATGGACGGCACAATTGTAATGCTTCCTTCAATGCCCGGGCAAGAGGGCATGAGCATTTTGAATATTAAGGATACCGAAGGAATATACCCTGTTCAAAACGCAATAAAAATTGCTTCGTCGCCTGAAAGAGAGGGGCATATGAAATGGAAGTGGTACAAGCCCGGAGAAACAGACGAAATGCATGAAAAAATAGGCTATGTAAAATATTTTGAGCCCTATGATTGGTTTATCGGCACAGGAGAGTATCTTTATAATTCGGAAAACAGCTTGAAGGCAAAGGTTCTTGAAACACTCGAAAAAATATACGGGAATTCAGAACAATACGTATTCATCGGAAACAGCGACGGAAATGCCCTTATGGCGCCCTACGAGATAGATAATTTTTATGATTTGGGAAAATCTGGAGACACATACGTATGGGACATAATAAAAAGCCTCCACTCCAATTCGGAAGGCTTTGTGGACTATGTTCTTCCTGAAAACGCTCTGGGATATTCCCATTCAAAGACAAGCTATGTGCTTTACATCCCTGAGTGGGACTGGTACGTGGGTACTGGCATAAACCTTGATTTCCTTGATTCGCAAAACCAAAAGAGGATTGAGGATCTGGAGGAGATTCTTGTTCAAAATTTTATGTTCAGCATACTCCTTTCCTTTGCCACGTTCTTGGTTGCAATATACCTTTTCGCCTACTACAACAGGAACCTGGACAAGGAATTTGAGATGATGAATGACTTTCTCTCAAGTGCTCCCGGCAAATACAGAGAACTCGATATTTCAAGATTCAAATATCGCGAGCTCCACCACTTGGCTTCTACGGCAAACCAGATGATTTTAAAAATACGAATGCAGAAGCTCGAACTCGAAAAGTATTCAAAGCGAATGAAGCAGCTCGCAAGAACCGACAGTCTTACCGGCCTTTTAAACCACAATGCCATAATCGAGAATGCGCAGTCCCGCATGCATGAATCGGACCGCTACCACGCTCCGCTTTCTGTGATAATGCTCGACATAGACGATTTCAAATCAATAAATGACACGTACGGACACCAATTCGGCGACGAGGTTCTTGTGAGCGTTTCATCCACTTTCAATGAAATCCTTCGCGAGACGGACATAATAGGCAGATACGGTGGAGAGGAATTCCTTATCCTTCTTCCCAATACCAATCTTGACGACGCATGGCAGGTTGCCGAAAAAATAAGAAAAGCTGTCGAATCCATCTCGTGGGATGCGGGCGATTTAACTGTAACCTTGAGCGGAGGCGTTTCCGAGTATGAAGGCAAACACAGCAACAGAATGATAGGCGACGCCGACAAAAAGCTCTACAAGGCCAAATCCATGGGGAAAAACCGAATGGTCAAATAAACAATCCCCGATTGCGTTTTTACGCAATCGGGGATTGTTTTTCAAATCTTTTTCTACAGTCCCAGCTCTTCGGATATTTCTTTCATGGCATTGAGCGAAAGTTCGGCGAAATCACGGAAATCCATGTCCAGTTTTTCAATTGACCACATGGCCTCTCTGTCGGCTCCAGCTGCGAAACGCGTTTCATGCATGCGTTTGGTTATCGATTTCACTTTGACCTTTTCGATTTTTTTGTCAGGATAAACCAGCGTTATGGCATTTATAAAACCCGTTATAGGATCTGCCGCGTATATGGCCCTGTCAAGCTGAGACTTTATGGGTGTCTTTGTCGATTTGTTGTGCGCCATTATCGCATGGTACATGACCTCGTCTCCAAAACCCTCTTGCTTTAGGATTTCAACAGCTCTGGGCCCGTGAAGCTCGGGATGCTCCCTATAGTCCACAAGGTCGGCGTCAAGGTCGTGGAGGAGTCCTGTGATTGCCCACAGGTCTTCCCTTTTCGGATCAAATTTCCTGCCAAGGCTTCTCATGACCGCTTCCACTGCATAAGAATGCCTTATAAGATGCTCTGTTTCAAGGTTCTTGGTCAGTATTTCTATTGCCCTGTCTCTATCGTACATCTCAATCACTCCCAAAAACATTTTTAAAATGGTCTTTTTATTCTTTTCAGCTTATGCGTTCAAGCAATATTCCTGTTTCGTGGTCGTTTAGGTTCTTTTTCTCAATTGTGTCATTCTCGACCCTTTCTATTGATACGGCAAGGGTTTCCTTCTTGATATATTCCTCAAACGCCTCTACGGCCTTTGCGATTTCGTCGTCGCCATCGTATTGTATCTTGATTCTGTCCATCATGTCGTAATCGTTCTGCTTTCTCATCTGCTGCACTTTTGAGATCATTTCCCTTGCAAATCCCTCGTCTACAAGTTCTTCAGAGAGCTTGGTGTCAAGGATTACGAACATGTTGTTTTCCATGGAAACCGTGAATCCTTCCTTGGCTGAAATGGTTACAACAACCAGTTCTTCGGCAAGATCCAGTTTCTCCCCGTCGAATTCAACCGGCACAACTTCTCCTGCTTCCAGTCTTGGAGCCATGTCGGATGCGTCGAGTTCTGAAAGGAATTTCCCGAAGGCTTTAATTTTCTTCCCAAGTATGGGCCCGGCCTTCCTGAAGTTCGGTTTCAGGCTGAATGCCATGAACTCGGAAAGGTCTTTTGCAAAAACGACTTCCTTTAGGTTCAATTCCTCTTTTATCAGCGGAACCATATCAGCCATTTCCTCTTCATACTTTCCATCCACAAGAACTTTTGAAATCGGCTGCCTTACTTTAATTCTTACCGATTCCCTTGCGGCCCTTCCCAGTCCCACAAGTCTGCGGACGTGCTCCATCTTTTCTTCAAGCGCATTGTCGGTCAGTTTTTCGTCTGTTTCCGGATATCTGCTTATATGGACAGATTCCTCCCCTGTCAAATCACGATAGATTTCCTCTGAAATATACGGTGCTATCGGCGCGATCAACTGGCAAAGTCCCTTGAGAACTTCATAAGTTGTGTTGTAAACCGCTTTTTTGTCTTCTGTCAATTCGGAGGCCCAGAATCTTCTTCTATTCCTTCTGATATACCAGTTTGAAAGATCTTCGTTTACAAAATTCTGTATCTTCCTTACCGCCTTTGTCATGTCGAAGGACTCCATGTCGTCTGTTACTTCCCTGACAAGTGTGTTGTAGACTGAAAGCAACCATCTATCTATCTCGGGCCTGGAATCATAATCCACAAAGAATGTTCTCGGATCAACTCCGTCGGTGTTTGCGTAAAGCGTGAAGAAGTTGTATACGTTCTTTATTGTGCTGAAGAACTTGTTGAGTATTTCCTGGAGGCCGTCCTCGTCAAATTTTGTAGGAGTCCAGGCCGGCGAAACGTGCAGAAGGTACCATCTGAGGGCATCTGCTCCGTACTTGTCGAACATTTCAAAAGGATCAACCGTATTGCCCTTGCTCTTGGACATTTTCTTTCCATCTTTGTCCAATATGAGGTCATTTACCAGGACTCTCTTGTATGGCGATACTCCCTTTACAAATGTCGAAATCGCAAGCAAGGAATAAAACCATCCCCTGGTCTGGTCTATGCCTTCGCAGATGTAGTCTGCGGGGAAGAGCTCGTCGAAGTTTTCCTCGTTTTCAAACGGATAGTGGTGCTGCGCAAAAGGCATGGATCCGCTGTCGAACCAGCAGTCTATCACATCTGGAACCCTTGTCATTCTTCCTCCGCACTTGGGGCATGTGATGTGCACATTGTCCACATAAGGCCTGTGCAGTTCTATGCCCTCGTCGATGTCCTCGTGGGCCCTTTTTACAAGCTCTTTTCTTGATCCTATGCTGTCAAAGCTGCTGCACTCATCACATCTCCAAATCGGGAAGGGCGTGCCCCAATAACGGCTTCTTGAAATGGCCCAGTCGTTGAGATTCTCGAGCCAGTTTCCGAAACGCTTTTCACCCACATAGTCCGGATACCATTCGACCGAATTGTTGTTTTCTATGAGCTTGTCTTTTAGGTCGGTCATTTTGATGTACCAGCTCGGTTTCGCGTAGTAGAGCAAAGGAGTCTTGCAGCGCCAGCAATGGGGATAATTGTGTGCCATGTTTTCTCTCTTGTAAAGCTTTCCGTTCTCTGAAAGCCATTTCATCACATCAAGATCCGTATCCATTACAAAACGGCCCTTCCATGGTGTTTCTGTGAACTTGCCGTCTTCTCCCACTGGCTGCAGAACCGGCAATCCGTAGCGGACTCCAGTATTATAGTCGTCCTCGCCAAAGGCGGGCGCGGTGTGTACTATGCCTGTTCCGTCCTCTGTTGTTACGTAGTCGGCAAGCGTGACGAAGAAAGCCTTCTTGTCTGGCTCTACAAAAGGAATGAGCTGCTCGTATTCAATATATTCAAGGCTGCTCCCCTTCATTTCCTCTAGCACTTCGTAAGATTCTGAAAGAACCGTGTCCGCCAAAGCCTTTGCAACGATGTATACCGTTCCGCTTTCAGCCTTTACCTTTGCATACACCTCTTCGGGATGCACAGTAAGAGCCACATTCGACGGAAGAGTCCAAGGTGTAGTTGTCCAAACCAGGAAATACTCGTCGGCGTCTTTCCTCTTGAATTTGACTGTGACTGTGAGGGACTTTATTTCCTCATAGCCAAGCGCAACTTCGTGGGAAGCAAGTCCTGTTCCACATCGCACGCAATACGGAAGTATCTTGTGCCCCTCATATATAAGACCGGCCTTGTTCATTTGGTCCAGTATCCACCATTCCGTTTCGATGAAGTCGTTTTCCAATGTGATGTAGGGATTTTCAAGATCAACTTCGTATGCAACACGTTTTGTCATCTCGCGCCATTGCTTTTCATAAGTGAAGACCGATTCTCGGCACTTCTCATTGAATTCCGCAATCCCGTACTTTTCGATATCGTTCTTGTCGGTAAGCCCCAGCTGCTTTTCGACCTCTATTTCCACCGGAAGCCCATGAGTGTCCCATCCGGCTTTTCTTTTAACCTGGTATCCCTTCATGGTTTTGTAGCGGCAAACAGAGTCTTTGAGAGTGCGTGCCAATACATGATGAATTCCCGGCTTTCCGTTGGCTGTAGGCGGTCCCTCGTAAAATATAAAAGACTCTTCACCTTCCCGTGTGTCGATGCTCCTTTTGAGGATGTTTATGTCCTCCCAATAATCAGCGATGCGCTTTTCCGATTCTTTTACCGGTATCTTTCCCAACTCTTTGAATACGCCCATTTTTTCATCCTTTCATCCTTTAATAATTTCACTCCGCAATAAGGGGCTTCAAATAAAAAACCCCGAGCCTAAGCTCAGGGACGAATTAACCGCGGTACCACCCAAATTGCAGAATATTCTCTGCCACTCTTAGCTTTAACGCAAGCATACGGGACACCCTACTCTTGTTCAAGCGCCCGGCTCCAAGGTGATCCGCAAAAACCGTTTTTTGCAATCTTCCACCAATCGATTGCATCTCTGCCAAAGCTCCGGTCATGCCGTCCTTGTCATCGCCTTTTATCCTATTTATACCTTTACATAGTATAACAGAACATGTTTGTTGTCAAAATATTTTTTTGAGCATACCCTGTATCTCCAAGGCTTGCAGTTCCTCATTCCCCGCATCCTGGACCGTAAAATCAGCCGATTGCCTGTAAATGCCCTCCCTCTCTTCAAACAGCTTTCTCAAATCCTCTTGGTCCTTAAGAAGGGGCCTGCCTCCGCCTGCGACCGACCTCTTGATCGAATCGAGCGACCGGTCCAGATATATGAGTATTCCGTTCAATTTAAGGTCGGAAACATTGTCCGGATCAAGTATCGAGCCTCCGCCCGTGGCTATGACAATATTCCTTCTGTTTCTAAGGGACTTTACCGTCGCCCTTTCAATTTCCCTGAAACCTTTCTCTCCACGCGATTTGAATATTTCAGTTATGGGGCCGAATTTTTTTTCTATCAATTCATCTGCATCAATAAACTCTCGTCCTAAAAGCCCTGCCAGGCGCCTCCCAGCCGAACTCTTGCCGCTTCCCGGCATTCCGACAAGCACCGGATTCATGTTCTCATAAAAAAATAATTCCGTGAGATCTTTCTCCACTTCCTCACCTATATTCACTCCGTTCCATATTTCCTGGGCCCTGCATGCCTGGGCAATCAGCATGGGAAGACCGCCCGCCGTGCGGCGGTCCTTTTTCTCCATCTCCTGCAGGAACTTGCTTCGCATCGGATTGTAGACAAGGTCAATTGCCATGGACGCCTTATGTACAAGCCCTGGATCAAGAGGTTGTCCATCCACTTCGGGAAACATTCCGCAGGGGGAGCAGTTTACAATCATGTCCATTTTTCCTATTGCAGACTCATCCTTCCTTTCAATCACCTGGAAGGTTCGGAGCTTCTTCATGGCTTCCCGTCCGGACCTGCTCAAGAACCACACCCGCCCCGTCCTCTGCCTTAGCCAGTATGCCGCTGTTTTAGCAGCTCCGCCTGTTCCTATTACGAGAGCGCGCGTTCCACTGTCAATTTCCATTTTGCCAAGTTCAGCCATTTTTCCAAAGCCGTATATGTCAGTGTTGAAGCCTTTCATCTTGCCGCCTTCAATCTTGACTGTATTCACAGCTCCAATCGCTTGAGCTTGGGGAGACAATTCATGCAAAAGTGGAATTATCGCCTTCTTATATGGAATTGTGACATTGAAACCGTCTATCCCTGAATCCGCAAGTCTTTTTATATCATCGCCAAAACGGTCTTTTCCGATTTCCACAAGCTCATATGTACCGTCCATGCCGATTTTGTCAAAAATCCTGCTGTGTATTTCCGGAGACAAACTATGGGAAAGCTTTTCTCCTATCAGAGCATATTTACCCATTCGGCTCCTCCTTGATTTCTTGAAGAAGCCTGCTTTCCTCGAATATCCTGTCATAAACGCCTAAAATGGATTTCTCAAAGCCCGGAAGGCTCTCCTTTGCGAGTCGGCTTTTTATTTCTTCCTCCCTGCCGGAAACAAGAACAGAAGCGCCCTTTGCCTCCTTGACTTTTCCAACTTCAACAGACAGTGCGAACCTCATGTTTAGCATCTCTACAATTTCACCGTCTATTTCGTCTATTTTTTTTCTAAGCTTTTTCAAGTCATCCATTTAAAGCTTCTCCTTCCATTTGGAGATCCAAAAGAGCCAACGCAAGCGCAGCCTCAACAACCGGAAGCGCCCTGACAGCTATGCACGGATCATGCCTTCCGCTTACAGAAAGCTTTGCGGATTCCATCTCGTCCATGTCAATCGTCTCCTGCTCCTTGCCTATCGAAGGGGTCGGCCTAAATGCCGTCTTGAAAACAATGGGCATTCCGTTAGTTATGCCCCCGTTTATGCCTCCGCTGTTGTTGGTGATTGTAGCGACTGACTTTCCTTTCATGAAAAAAGAATCGTTTGCCTCCGAGCCCTTCATTTCCGCAAAACCAAACCCTTTTCCGAAATCGACTCCCTTTACACCGGGAATCGAGTAAAGAAGCCCTGACAATACGCTTTCAAACGAATCAAAGAAAGGCTCTCCTATTCCTGCAGGAACACCAATCGCGGCAGTCTCGACAATGGCACCCACCGAATCTCCTGATTTTTTTATTTTTTCCAAATAGCTTAAAGCCTTTTCATTAATCCCGTCTTTCAAAAATGGCATTTCCATACCGCCGAGAAGCTTCAGTTCTTGAGGCGAAATTTCCGTTTCAAAAGGCTGGTCTTCGACTTGACCCACCTTGAGCAAATGACTCCCTACTTCTATTCCCCCTCTTTCCGAGAGAATGGATTTTGCCAAAGCCCCGGCGAAAACCAAAAATGCCGTCAGCCGTCCCGAGAAACGTCCCCCTCCCCTGTGATCGCCGAATCCATTGTATTTCACCATGGATACATAGTCGGCATGAGAGGGTCTGGGTTTGCTCCTCATTTCCTCATAGTCGCCTGATCTGATGTCCTTATTTTTGAAAACGACCGCAAGGGGGGCCCCGGTAGTCATCCCCTGGTAAATGCCGCTTATTATTTCGTACGAATCATCTTCTTTCCTCGCTGTCGCAAGATTTCCGCCTGGCTTCCTTCTTCGCAATTCGAATTCAATCAGTTCAACCGGAATAACCATCCCGGGCGGCAATCCGTCCACTACTCCTCCCACGCAAGTTCCATGAGATTCTCCAAATATTGTAATCTTTATATTTCTACCCCATGTCGAACTCATGAATTTTACCTCCCAATTCCTTGAAGTCGTCAACAAACTTCGGATAGGACTTTCTGATTGAATCCATTCCCTCTATAACAACGGGTTCTTGGCAAACTGTTGATGCAACGGCCAAAGCCATGGCTATTCTGTGGTCGTTGTGGCTCCAAACCTTGGCACCGCCCTTCAGGGTTTCAACCCCTTTCACAACAAGCCCGTCCTCCGTCTCGACGATCATTGCTCCAAGCTTGCAAAGCTCCGAAGCTGTCGCTTTAAGCCTGTCCGATTCCTTGTATCTAAGCCTCTCCGCATTCTTTATTGTTGTTGTACCTTCCGCCAAGGCTGCTGCGACTGCCATTATCGGCACTATGTCGGGGCAGTCCGAGGCATCCATTTCAATGGACTTCATGCTTGAGTGCTCCGCAGTCATCGACCCCTGCGATTCGAGAAGCCTTCCGCCCATTCTCCTCAAGAGTTCCACTGCAGCCCGGTCTCCCTGAGGGGAATCGGTCTTTAAGCCCTCCATCTCGATTTTTTCCCCTATGATACCGGCAACCATCCAAAAGGCAGCCTGCGAATAATCTCCTTCCATCTCGACATCTGCGCGATGATAGCTTTGCTTTTCGATGAAAAAGCTATGGTAGCCGTCTCTATCCACCTTTACCCCGAAGTCTTCCTGCACTCGAATCGTTATATCGACATAAGTCCCCGACTCAAGCGGGCTTTTCAATGCTATTTCCGAAGAGCCTCCCGAAATGGGAAGCGCAAGCAAAAGACCTGTGACGAATTGCGAGCTCACATTTCCCTCGAGGCTGTATTTGCCGGCTTCAAGCTTTCCCTTTACAGTCAAAGGCAATTTGCCCCCATCCGTCTCAAACCGTATTCCCTTTTCCTTGAAAATTCTATAGTAATCGTCCATGGGCCTTTCAGGCAATTTGCCCCGCCCGACAAATTCGAATTCATCTCCCGTCGTCAATGCGAGCGGTATTGAAAATCTGAGAGTCGACCCCGATTCTCTGCAATCTATCGTTTTTCTCGTTTTGCCAAGAGATCCCTTGCCCGAAACGACCAGGTCCGATAATTTGCCATCTTTGACGGATTCACTTTCCGCAACTTCCGCGCCGAAAGCCCTGGCGGCTTCAATTGTTGCCGATATGTCTTCCGAAAGAACGACATTCCTTATTTTCGAAACGCCTTGGGCCATTGCCGCGCAAAGAATCGCCCTGTGGGTTTGGCTTTTTGATGTCGGCACGTGTATTTTGCCCTTGAGTTTCCCGGGAAATATTTTCACCTTGTCCATTTTCAACCTCTTTCCTCTGTAAAGAAGGCTTCGAGCCCCTCAATCGGCACTCTATGTATGAAAGCCTCTCCGATTCTTTTAAGCAAAACCAAATTCAGGCATCCGTCGATCGTCTTTTTATCCTGCCTCATTATGTCCAGAGATTCCTTGTCCGCCTGGATTCGCCTGAACGAACCGGTGTCGAATCCCAAAGCGGAAAGTGTTTCCTCTATTTCTCTGGCGGTTCCCGGCTCAGTCAATCCCCTGTCTTCGCTCAGTCGGGTTATCTGAAGCATTCCGCATGCCACAGCCATTCCATGGCTTATTAATTGGTATCCCTCCATTGTCTCAAGCACATGGGCAATTGTGTGACCGAAATTTAGAAGCATGCGACGCCCCCTGTCTTTTTCGTCTTCTGCAACATACTTCATTTTTGTCAAAAGCGCCTTCTCTACGCAAAATCCGGCATTCCTTTGCAAAAACTCGCCCGGATCGATTTTCTTAATATGCATGAAGAAATCCTTGTCACCTATACATCCGTATTTTACCATTTCAGCCATTCCGTCGAGAATCGTTTCCTTTCCCAGCGTCTCCAGAAAAGACTTGTCCGCGAAAACAGCTTTGGGATGATGAAACATTCCAACAAGATTCTTTCCCGCCTCAAGATTCACCGCAGTCTTTCCCCCAACCGAACTGTCGACCTGCGCTAAAAGAGTAGTCGGAACGTTTACATAGTCCATTCCCCTTTTATATGTCCCCGCGGCAAAACCGGCTATATCGCCGACGACTCCGCCTCCCACAGCAACCACTAGGTCGTCTCTGTCAGCCTCCATTTCAGAAAGGCGGTTGCAGACCATTTCAAGTGTTCTCAAGGACTTGCTTGACTCGCCGGAAGGTATTGCTACCGTCCTTTGCGGTGAAAACCCTTCGAATTCCATTCCTATGCGGCTGCCATGGATTCTTAGGACATTCTCATCGATTATGAAAAGTGCCTTGCCATATTGGCTTTCCTTCATAAATTCATTGAAATCCATGCATGCGTCACCCACAAAAAGCGCCGTTTCAGATTTTTTTAAATCAACATCAATAATTTTCATGTTCGGCGAGGCTCCTTTTCTTCTCATTTGTTTTTTCAAGAAAGTCGTAGACCGACGCGTAGTCGTCTTTGTCTATCATATCCTTTATTCCCGCAAGGCTGGATAAAAAATCCTCCAGAACCTCCGTTACATACATCTTATTATTTTTTATGATCTGAGTCCACAAATCCGGGTTTATATCCGCAATTCTTGCCAAATCCCTGAAACTTCCACCATGTATTTCAAAATCATTCCCGTTGAATGCTGTTAGGAATGCCGATGATATGAGATGGGGAAGATGGCTTACTACAGCCACTCTGCGGTCGTGTTCACCCGGAGACATTTCTATTATCTTTCCTATTCCCGCCATCTTTAAGACGCTCTTCAATTCTTGCATCTGTTTCTCTCTTTCAGGCTTGGTGTCTATGAGTATATAGCTGGCTCCGGAAAACATTTGAGGAGTAGCTTTTTCATGGCCTCTTCCCTCTACCCCGCAAAGAGGATGTCCGCCTATTCGGCAAATACCTTCTGCCTCAGCTTCTATTCGACTGCACAACTCTCCTTGGATTCCAGAAATATCGGTTATTATTGTATCCTTTCCGATATCGTTTCTGTGAGTTCTTATGAATCCGAGGATCTCATCGGGGTAGAGGCAAAGAAAAATTATGTCCACTTCGCCTTTACCGCTGAAGCCTTCCATGCCCTCGTCTATATATCCGTTTGAAAGGGCACTGCATATTGCTTCGGGGTTTGTGTCGATTCCCGTAACTCTGAAGCCACCGTTTATTTTCATTGCTCCAGCCAAAGAGCTTCCCATAAGCCCCAATCCGACAACCGTCACATGTTTCATGCTGAAAAGCCTCCCCTTCTAAAGGCCACCATGTTCCTTATTGACTGCATCAGATTCTCGAATCTTTCGGGCTTTAGCGACTGTTCCCCGTCGCAAAGGGCTTCCTTGGGAGAGTTATGCACCTCAATCATAAGCCCGTCCGCACCGGCCGCTATTGAGGCGAGCGCCAAGGGTTCAACCAGCCACCAGTATCCTCCTGAATGGCTCGGGTCGACAACTACCGGCAAATGGCTTTTCCTCTTGAGAACAGGTATCGCGCTTATGTCCAGGGTGTTTCTCGTCGCGTTTTCAAATGTCCTAATGCCCCTCTCGCATAAAACTATCTTTTCGTTTCCGCCGGCCGCTATGTACTCCGCCGCCATAAGAAAATCCTTTATGGATGCCGACATGCCTCTTTTGAGCAAAACCGGCTTGTCGAGGGAGCCGACCTCCTTGAGAAGTTCGAAGTTCTGCATGTTTCTTGCGCCTATCTGAATCATGTCTATGTCGCACGCGTGCTCGTCAAGCTGCCTGACCGACATTATTTCCGTTACTATCGGCAGTCCGGTTTCCTTCTTTGCCTCGAGGAGAAGTTCTATTCCACCCTCTCCAAGCCCCTGGAAACTGTATGGAGATGTTCTGGGCTTGAAAGCGCCCCCCCTCAGCAAATCGGCTCCCGCTTTTTTCACTCCAATGGCAGTCTCTACCATCTGTTCTCTCGTTTCGACAGAACAGGGTCCAGCTATTACAGCAAAATTGCCGCCCCCTATCTTTCTTCCGGCTACATCCACAACCGTATTGCAGCTCTTGAACATTTTATTGACCTTCTTGTAGGGCTCTTGGATCCTTACAATGCGCTCGATTCTTTCATCTGAAAGATTGAATCTGTCTTGTAGGGTTACCGTGTCTCCTATCAATCCGATTATTGTCAACTCGTCCCCTTTGGAAATATGGGGCGTAAAACCCTTTGCAGCTATCTCCTCTTTCAAGTTCTCCACTTCGCAATTCGAAATTCCCTTTTTCAAAATAAGTATCATTTTTATTCCCCTTTCAAAAAATAAATGAGGACCTATAAATAGGTCCTCTGTCCAATCGCCAATCGATTATCAACTTAAGGGATCATTTATGTGCGTAAACAAGCATATTCATTTCCATGACTAAAGACCGGCGCATAATAATAGCCCCAGCTAAAAAATAGATATGAATATGTGCTTTGCACGTTTCTGTTTTGCTCTCTCATAATGATCACCTTTTAATTAATAGTTAAAAATAAGTATAGCAGGTTAAATGAAACTGTCAAGCCTATTCCTTTATTTCTCTCATCTTTTCGTCAACTAGCTCCAAAAGATCCATTATCTTGAGGTTTTGCGGACACTTCGTTTCACATAATCCGCATTTTCTGCAATTCGAAGCCCTGTTCTCTTCCGTGAAGAAGCCCCAATATACTCGGTTGGCCTCTTTTGGTGTGTCAAACATGAACATGTCGTTGTAAAGCTCGAGACTTCTGGGAATCCTGACCCCGTAGGGGCAAGGCATGCAGTATCCACAAGCGGTGCATTGGATTTTGATGTGCTTTCTATACATGTCCCTGACTTCTCCAATTATTTCATGCTCCCTGCGGCTTAGTTTTCCGGGCTCCGCATCCGACATTGTAAGTATGTTTTCTACAACCTCCTCGAGCTCGCCCATTCCGCTGAGCACCACGGAAACCTCAGGGAAATCGGCAATCCATCTGAAAGCCCATTCCGAAGGAGTTCTTACAGTATCCGCCTTGGCCCATATTTTTTCAGCCCTCGGATTCGGCTTGACAATTTTGCCTCCCTTCAAAGGCTCCATTATCACGACTCCCAAACCTTTTGCGGCAGCATACTTTAGGCCCTCCACTCCGGCTTGGTATTCTTCATCCATGAAGTTTAATTGTATTTGGCAGAAATCCCAGTCCCAACCGTCTACTATGTCCTTGAAAATATCTATTGTGTCGTGGAATGAAAAACCCACATATCCAACTTTACCCGACGCTTTGGCCCTTTTTATGAAATCGAAAAGCCCCGCTTCCTTAAGCTTGGGCCACCATTTTCTGTTCAGCGTATGGATAAGGTAATAGTCTATTCTGTCGGTCCCAAGGTTCTCGAGCTGTTTGTCGAGCAGCACGTCAAAATCATCAGGCTCGTTAACGAGCCATGAAGGCAGCTTTGTTGCAAGTTTGACCTTTTCCCTGTATCCGCCTGAAAGAGCCTGTCCTACGGCTTTCTCGCTCATGCCTCCATGATACGGCCATGCCGTATCCACATAGTTCACGCCGTGGTCGATTGCGTATCGAATCAACTTTGTCGTTTTTTCAAAATTGATGTCTTTTGGATTTTCACTGTTTGTGGGAAGTCGCATCGTTCCGAAACCCAAAAGCGATACCTGGTCGCCTATTTTTCCAAACTTCCTGTACTTCATGTCATCACTCCATTTTTATTTTAGATTCTTCGTTTTCAACTATTGTTTGTTTACTTAATGATAACAGATTTTTCAGTAAAATTACAATTTGTAATCTGATCTTAACCATAAGAATTTTTATTGCTATTGTTGTATAATGAAAGTAAATATAATCAAACGAGGAGATTCCCAATGAAGAGAATGCTATGCCTGCTTTTTATTATAACCCTCATTGCCGCCGGATGCTCGCCTGGTGCCGCAAATGACAAGCCCCCGCAAAACGGCGAAAATATTTCAGAACCTGCTGAAAATAAGCACATGGGAAATGCCACAATAATCGGAATCAACATATCCCTCAGAAAGTCCCCGGATACTTCTTCAGAGAGAATAGACCTGCTGAGTTTTCCTTCAGAAGTCTATCTGCTTGAAAAATCCGAATCCAAAGAAAAAATAGGTGCCTACGAAGAATACTGGTACAAGGTTAGATCGGAAGACTTGACCGGATGGTGCTACGGGGCATTCATTTCCCCGGAAGACGAATTGCAGCAGGCTTTGATCGACCGCATAAACGATTTATTGCCGGTCGACAAAAGCACAACGGTCTCAAAATCGGTTGCAACTCTGAAAAACATAATTTCAATGACCGGGAGCGAAGATTTGGCAGACAAGGGAGTTATGCGCATAAAAGAGCTGCAGGAAAATCTTCTGCCGGCCCTTCAGGATGAAATGCTCCCATTGACAGAATCCCTCTACAGATACTCGATCGAAGACCTCAGGCAGCCTGAAAATCTCCAAGACGGCGCAATCAAGGATTTGATGGCAAGGTACCTGGATATGGGATACAGCGTATACATGTCCGAAGGCATGTATTACCTTGACCCCAGTCCCCGCTTCCTGCTCGGCAATTTCAAGACATCAATATCGGACGGGCTTTTCGACTATCTTTCATACCGCGCCGAAGAAGTGGAAAAGCACACATACAGCGATGCGGCAGTAATGATTTCCTGGGACGAGCTCGGCAAGCGCATGAACGACTGGGAGAAATTCATGGACAAGTATCCGGATTCTGATTATTTCAGCGAAGCCGAATCCATGTACAACATGTACCGCTTCTCCTTCCTTGTCGGAGCAAGCAATACGCCTGCATATGAATACCCTGCAGAAATACTTGACCCGGAACTTCTTGAGGCCTATAAAAATTATGTTTCAAGATTCCCCGAAAGCTCAATGACTCCTGTGCTAGAAGAACTTTTGATTCTATTGGATGAAGAGTCCTACAAGAAAACCGAAAAAATCATGGAATTCATAAATCCATACAACGTATGGTAGAAAATAAAGTAGAAGCTAAAAGCTGTTGTTTCCGATTAATTCAGAAACAACAGCTTTTTCAGTTTGCAGTCGTCAGTAGGCGGTAGGCAGTCGTCAGCAAATGCAAAAAAGTTAAATACATTTAAAACGCAAATACTTTGCAATGTTTTTTATCCTTCAAGCTTTTCCTGAAATCTGATATCTGACAACTGCTTTTATCTTTTGCCTTTTGATTTTTGCTTTTATTCTTTGCTTTTAATCCTTTGCTTTTAATCCTTTGCTGATATCTGACACCTGATATCTGACAACTGCTTTTCCTTTCCACTTTCCACTTTCTACTGCCTTTCAGACAAGGCAGAAATCAAGGCATCCTGCTTCCCATTACAGACTGACGAGATGCCTTTAGTTCAAGGCGTCAAGCAGAATCTGTCGCCGGAGCGTATTTCTGATACGTGACTAGACGATTTTGCGCAGACAAGGCAGAAATCAAGGCATCCTGCTTCCCATTACAGACTGACGAGATGCCTTTAGTTCAAGGCGTCAAGCAGAATCTGTCGCCGGAGCGTATTTCTGATACGTGACTAGACGATTTTGCGCAGACAAGGCAGAAATCAAGGCATCTCGTCAGTCTGTATATTCTCGGAGTTCTTCCTCTCCTTTAATTACCCTAAGAGCTCCCATGGCAAGTGCCTCCAGTTCGTTCTCTCCAGCCATTATATAAACCGGAGCTATGAATTCAACGCTTTCTTTTATCCATTCTGTCATCATCTTGGAATGGGCAATTCCTCCTGTTATGACTATTCCGTCAACCTTGCCCTTGACTACGGTGGCAAGTTCGCCTATTCCCTTGGCGACCTGATATGCCATAGCCTGATAAACCAGGAGAGCCTCCTCGTCGCCTTTTTCTATTCTGCTTTCAACTTCCAACGCGCTGTGGGTGTCAAGGTAAGACTTTATTCCTCCAAGGCCTCGAAGCTTCTTCATCATGGTTCTCTTGTCGAATTGGCCCGAATAGCACATCTCAATTAGCCTGCGGCAAGGCACTCTTCCCGCCCTTTCAGGAGAAAACGGCCCTTCGTCGTCGCTTATTATATCGACCATCTTTCCTTTTTCATGCACGCTTACGGAAATTCCTCCGCCCAAATGCGCTATTACGAGGTTGAGGCTTTGATACGGCCGGCCAAGGCTTTCTGCCGTTTTTATGCCGGAAGCCCTCATGTTTAGCGCGTGGCAAAGGCTTGCCCTCTCTATGTCGGCCATTCCGGAAAGCCTTGCAACAGGCTTGAATTCGTCAACGGACACCGAATCGTATATGCATGCCATGATTCCGAGCGGCTTTGCAATCTCGCTCGCTATGAGCGCTCCAAGATTCGACGCGTGTTCCGCAACGGGATTGTTCTTTAGCCGGTCTATCATGACATCGTTTACTCCATAGGCTCCTGATTTTACCGGAGGCAAAACCCCTCCCCTTCCAACAACAGCCGAAAGTGTTGCAAGATCGAAATTGTTATTTTCAAGGAAGTCCAAAACTGCGTGTTTCCTCATTTCGAACTGGTCCTGCACTTTTTCAAAAGGTGCTAGTTCCTCGTTGGTATGATTCAACGTTTGGCTAAACAAAAGTGTCTCTTCTTCATAAACCGCAATCTTGGTAGACGTCGAACCCGGATTTATTGCCAAAACCCTTTTTTTCTCTTGAGTCATATTTCTCTCCTCCTTTTGTTTTACAGATTATACCGTCTTCTTTCTTTTTGCCATTGCCAGTATTCCTCCAAGTGCAATCGAAAGCGCCGCGGCAGCCATAACCCTGTATACCGGCGGCAATAGAAAAACAGCCGTATGCGCCGGGATCCAGAAAAATGGGATGGTTTTCATGACAACGAAGGTCACGAATCCATGCCAGTCAATTCGGCTTACAGCCTCTCCAATCGTAGCTTTCGTCCCATCGCCTTCGTATTTTATGTCAAGCAGTGTGTCCGACAATCTGTGGAATGCCATCATTGTAGGCGCAAAGCTCAGATTCATGCATGCGCTTGTAAAAAATGCAAAAGCCAAAACGGAACCTTTTCCCGGAAGATATCCCTTGTCTATGGCGCCCGATACGCCTGCCGAGAAAATCTGGAATACAAGGGCTATGACTATGCCAAGGAAGCCCCATATGACAGCTCTCCAAATCCAACCCAAAGGGAATGCCCATTCTCCCGAAGTAATTCTTATAGCCAGAAGCTCACCCATTGTTGCCAGTATGAAGAATTTTATGAAACTCATAATGTAGGGATGCGCAGAAGTCGCGGATACAAACATTTCCCTTGTAGGCCCGTAAGCTAGAAAAGCAGCGAAAAAGACCAGTATTCCTGCCCAAATCAAATCTTTCATTTTCATATTTTTACCTCTCTTGTTTTAATTTCAATCTTAAAAAGGGAATACAGCAATGACGAGGCATGCCTCTCACGGGGGGATTACTGTATTCCCCAGGAATAAATTCCTTTACAATTGTTGTTGCAATTACCGTGCCATAATATCTAGGCTGGAAAACCATGCAAATACAGCAATCCTCGAGTTGTTTACATTATTAAACCAAAAGCATGTCAACAAGAGTTAACATGCTTTTGTATTTCTAAACATCAGTCTTTAAGTTTTTTCCATAAGGCGGTCCGGCTGATTCCCAAAATTTCCGCTGCTTCCGTTTTTGTCTTTCCTCTGCTTAAAAGTGTTTCAATGACCATCTTTTCAATTGTTCTGTTTATATCTTTCAAACTAACTCCCGAATTTTCAATCATATCAGCTCCGCTGACTCCTCCGCTTCCAAACAGCTCCGCAGGATTAACCCTGTCGTCCTTAAAAATCACATATCTCTCGGTTATATTTTTGAGTTCCCTGACATTGCCAAGCCATTTGTGATTCAAAAGCATTTTTTTGAATTCCTCGTCCGGTTCAGGCATATCATCATTTCCTCCGGCCAATTCATCTATGAATGCATTGAAAAGGGGAATTATGTCGTCTTTTCTGTTTCTGAGAGGCGGTATCCTGAGTTCAAGGACATTTAGCCTGTAGAACAAATCCCTTCTGAATTCATCCCTGACAACCTTATCCATCAAGTCTTCGTTGGCCGCCCCTATTATGCGAATGTCCAAAGGAATTATATAGTCCGAACCTATCCTCATTACTTCTTTTTCTTCCAGCACCCTAAGCAGCTTGGACTGCATGTTGAGCGGAATGCTGTTGATTTCATCCAGAAAAATCGTCCCTCCATGCGCAAGCTCGAAAAGACCCGGCTTCCCGTCTTTTCTAGCCCCTGTAAAGGAGCCTCCCTCGTATCCGAACAATTCACTCTCGAGAAGCGATTCGGTGAGAGCCGCGCAATTCACGGCCACAAAAGGAGACCGACCCCTTTCACTTGAGTTGTGTATGCTTTGGGCTATTATTTCCTTTCCCGTTCCACTCTCTCCGTAGATCATTATGGTGCTGTCGGTTTCCGAAAGGCGTTTCGCCTTGGCAACTGTCTTTTTCATTGCCACGTCTTCGGCAACCACCCGGTCAAATGTGAATTTGGCCGTGAGGCCTTTCTTGTTGAGCTCAAAACGTATCCGTTTCTCCAAATTCTGCAATTTGGTTATGTCCTGGAATGTGCATACGGCACCGTTGACTTCTCCGTCTATGGTTATGGCAGACGCCTTCACTGTAGCCGTAAGCTTATTCATGTGGACTATTTTTTCTCTTTTCAAGCCTTTGTCCTTGAGCAATTCATAAATAAAGTCGACTTCCGGGAATGTTTCCCTTACGGACTTGCCAAGCATGTCTTCAGACCGCTTCCTGAACATTTTTCTCGCATTTTTGTTGAACAGTATAATGTTTCCCAATGGATCCACCGCAATTATCGCATCGTGAACATTGTCTGCTATGGTGTCGGAAAGTTCTCTCCTTTTCAGTTGGTCTTCAAGGTCGTAAAGCATCTTGTCTACATACCCGACGGCTTCCTGCAGAGTCTCTTTTCTTGAGTCGACAAAAACGGTCTTGAAACCCTTTGCGGCCGCCTTCCTGCAGGTTACAACGGCTCCGACGATTACTGTATGCTTTTTCCTGTCCTCTATACGGTCAAGCAACTCGTCCAATTCATGCAGGGTTGAAAAGCGGTTCAAATCTATTTCGCAGCCAAGTACCTTGCCCCAGTCGCCGCATGCAAAATGAACTTCATCGCTGAGTATGAGAGTCAAATTCGAATCCATCCGGCTTGCCTTCTTGATTGCATAAAGTATGTCCAGGGCATTCATTTTAAGATGCATTACGGGTACATTGACGTCGTTTACAATATGATGATACATTCCGCCCCTGGCGATTATTGCTTTGGCCCCCCTCTTTTCAAGGCGCAAAGCCTGGGGAACCATGTTGTCGGGATCGAACCTCTCCAGGATCAGCTCTTTCCTCTCAAGCCTTTCCGGAAATAATTCATATATTTTTTTTTCTATTTCTTCGTTGGGAACTATGAAACCTATAGTCTTTTTCATTGCATCCTCCGAGACAACAATTTTAAATCAATTATACCATAGCTTTTGACAGTCCTCTTCTATAGGAAATCGAATACGGCCTTCCCGAGCCAGTCGTCCATATGGCCCGAAACGGATTCAAACACCTCTTCTTTGAATGGAGACTCCAAGCCTGCCGCTTCCACAAGCTCCAAAAATGAACGGCTTCCTCCCAGTCCGCACAAAAGAACGTAATCCGCCCACGCCTCTTCTCTGGACTTTTCGGCCTTGAGCCAGAATTGAAATGCACAAACCTGGGCAAGCGTATAGTCAATATAGTAGAACGGGTTTTTGAATATGTGGCCCTGCTGATGCCAAAATCCGCCCGAGTTGAGGTAGTCGTTGTCTTCATAGTCCCTATGCGGAAGATACTTGTTTTCTATTTCGCGCCACATCCTCCGCCTCTCGAGCGGAGCGGCGTCCGGCTTTTCGTACACGCCATGCTGGAATTCATCGACTGCCGCGCCGTATGGTATGAACATAAGAGCGTGGCTCAAATGGCCGTAACGGTACTTGTCCGCATCTTGTCCGAAAAAGTTTTCCATCCACGGCCAAGTCAAAAACTCCATACTCATGGAATGGATTTCACAAGCCTCGAGGGTCGGAAAATTATACTCCAAGAGCAAATACTTCCTGCTCATGTAGGTTTGGAACGCATGGCCCGCCTCGTGGGTAAGCACATCCACATCATCCGTTGTTCCATTGAAATTGCTGAAAATAAATGGAGAGCTGTATTTGGATATATATGTGCAGTATCCTCCAGGGGATTTGCCGGGCATGGATCTTAGGCTCATCAATTCGTTCCCAATCATGAAATCGAAAAAATCACCTGTCTCCCCGGAAAGGTCCCTGTACATTTTGCGTGCCTGTTCGACAAGAAAATCGTGGTCTCCTACGGGTTTTGCGTTTCCGCCCATGTAAAAAATCTGTTCATCGTAATTGCAAAGCTTTTCAATTCCGAGACGTTTTCTTTGGCGTTCCTTTATTTTTGCAGCCAAGGGCCTTATGTAGCGGTGTATGCTTTCCCTGTACGATGCTACCATGTCTGCGTCATAATCGGTTCTCTGCATTCGGTCGTATCCCATTTGTACAAAATTTTTGTAGCCGAGCTTTTTCGCCATGCGTGTCCTGACCTTTACTAACTGATCGAAAATATTGTCAAATTCCTCTCCGTGGTCACACATAAAGCCATATTTGGCGTCATTCGCGGCTTTTCTGACTTTCCTGTCCGAATCCATCTGAAAAGGCTTCATTTCCGAAAGCGTTCTTTTGCGCCCCCCGAATTCAATTTGTGCCGAAGCCAGAACTTTCGTGTACCTTGTCGCAAGACGGTTTTCCTCTATTAGGTCTTCTACTATTTCCTCAGAAAAAACCTTTACCGATTTCTCCGCCAATTTGAAAAGTTGCACGCCCCATAGGTCTTCGAGCTCTTTTCTGAACGGCGAATGCAGTATGGCTTTGTAGTATTTGCTTATGAAGCCCTCGTATATAGGCTCGTTTTCATCAAAATAATTCTGTTCCATGTCATAATAGGAGTCCTTTGTATCAATTGTATGCCTTATGTAGCATATTTGGGACATTGACTCGAATTCCTGCCTCAAAAGATTTATTTCCTCGATTGCGCGGCTCTGCGCATCAGCCCCATCCGCATTTTTGAGACAGTCAAGTTTTACTTCAAACCTTTCTCCTATTGATTTAATATCGGGCCTAGTGTAATCGAATTCACTGAATCTCATCTATTTCCTCCCACTTTGTTCAATATTTTCTTGACCATCGGCGCACGAAGACGTTCAGCCATTGCGACTCCCTCTCCCACAAGAGGCCTTACATATCCGACAAACTCGTCGGTGACTCCGTTTCCACTTGCATTTATATATTTGTCGGGCATTGTCCTCGATTTGCCGGCTATTGCATCTAGGGGCTTCAAAATAAAGTTCACAGAATAATTTCCGGTCCTCTGTATTGATACGGATCCGTCTATGTTATTCCATATTGCAAAATGCGCCGCCCTTTCGCCCACCTCTCTGGCTTCATTGCGGTCCACCTTTGAAACAACCTCAGCAAACGACCTCTGCAAATATCCCAATGTATCGGCTCTGACCCTCGATATTTGAAGCTTTTCGCGTATTGCAGACGCCAGCACATCCCCAAGCACCCCGCTTCCCGAAAGCTGCAGATTGCCAAAGGCATCTTTTCCCGTCCTTTCAATGAATTTGCTGGAAAGGAATTGTCCCGATCGGTCTTTTATCCCCTCCGAAACTGCAATGAGGCATCTGCCCCTTTCACTGTAAACCCTGTCGACGTCCGCGAGAAACTTTTTCATGTCGAACTCCCTTTCCGGAAGATAAATGAGGTGCGGCCCGTCATCATCGTACTTTTTGCCCAGAACGCTCGATGCTGTAAGGAATCCCGCTTCCCTTCCCATCACAACGCCTATGTGCACACCTTCCAGGGCCCTGTTTTCCAGATTGAGTCCGAGAAACGCATTGGATACAAACCTCGCCGCCGAACCGTATCCGGGGGTATGGTCGTTTTCCACCAGGTCATTGTCTATTGTTTTGGGTATGTGCATGGCCCTGAATTCATACTTGTCCTCTTCGGCGTAGTTGTTCACAAGCCTCACGGTCTCCGCCGAATCATTTCCTCCTATATACAAAAAATATCTAACATTGTGCGCCTTGAACGTCTTATATATTTCAAGACAAAATTCTTTGCTTGGTTTCATCCTGGTCGAAAGAAGTGCCGCAGAAGGTGTCTTTGCCACCATTTCAAGATTATGCGTGGTTTCCTGGGTAAGGTCGATGAAATCCTCGTTCACTATGCCCTCTATGCCCTTGACTGCACCATAGACCCTTGATATTTGTGTGAATTTCCTCGATTCCAACACCGCTCCTACCAAGGATTGGTTTATGACAGGCGTGGGCCCGCCTCCTTGCGCTATTACAACTTTTCCTTCAAGTCTCATTTCAAACACGCTCCCGTCTGTTGATGTTTTCCTTATACCCATTTGGAGCGCTTTGAAAGAAAATTTACACTGCGGCTATGATGGAAATCTCGACAAGTATGTCCTCAAATGCCATATCGGCTTTCACGCACGCTCTTGCCGGAGCGCAGTTCTCAGGAAGCCATTCGTCCCAAACCTCGTTCATTCCGCCGTAGTCCGACATTTTTTTCAGATAGATGGTAGCCGACAATATACGTGATTTTTCGGTGCCAATTTCGCTTAAAATACTGTCGATTTTTTCAAGCGTCGAACGTGTCTGTCCGCTAACGTCTTCTGTTCTGTCGCTTGCGACTTGTCCGCACAAATAAGCAGTTCCGCTATATACAACCGCCTTGCTCATCCTTTTTGATGTCCCATGCCTTAAAATATCATTCATTTTTTATTTCTCCTTTTTTCGTCCATTATAGCACACCGCCATTCTTTCACTGCAATTTCTATTTCCGGCTACTCTTTATCCGCCTGCATAATTGACGTCGCTATGGGTATTGAAGTAATATGTGATTATACAAGAAAAAGGAGTGGGTCAGATATGAAAATGCACAATTACATGGAAGATGTAGTCGAAAAAGTATTGGGCGAGCATCTTGATGATTCCTCGCATATAGCCAATTGCGAAAAATGCCGAAAAGATGTGCTTGCGCTTACCTTGAATAACTTGCCCGCCAAGTATGTTGTAACAGAAGATGATGAAACATACGAAAAGCTTGATGAGATTGAAGAGCAGAATATTGAAGAGATAATGAAGGAATTGAAAATTGCAATCGAAATCGTGAACATATCCCCTTTGCATGATTAAACGATCAAAGCCCCAAGCCATATGAGCATACGGCTTGGGGCTTTCCTTTGGTTTTATTCTTTCAAAATGCTTTGTTATTTGGTCTTAGCGCCTATCCTATAGCAAAGGTCAATTCAGCTTCGACTGCAAGCTCGTCTCCAACTTTTGCTGTAGCCTCTCCAAAGCCTATGCTTCCCTTGGACTTGACTATCCGTGTTTCCAGTATCAAAGTATCACCCGGAATCACCTTTCTTTTAAATCTGGCTTTCTTTATGCCGCCGAAATACGCGGTCTTGCCCTTGTTTTCGGGCAGAGAAAGTATGGCAACCGCTCCCACCTGGGCCAGAGCCTCTATTATGAGAACTCCCGGCATGACGTGCTCATCCGGAAAATGCCCCTGGAAAAAATATTCATTGACGGTTACATTCTTTGTACCGTTGGCATATATGCCTTCCTCTATTTCATTGATTCTGTCGATTAGCAGGAATGGATACCTGTGCGGTATTATTTCCATTATTTGATTTGAGTTAAGCATGTCAAGCCCCCTATTCTTCCCATTTTTTAAGAATTATGGACGCATTGTGGCCTCCGAAGCCAAGTGAATTGGAAAGGGCGTATGAGAGCTCCTGCTGGCGTCCCTTGCCCGGCACATAATCCAAGTCGCATTCCGGATCGGGCTTTACAAGCCCTGCTGTGGCCGGTATGAATCCCTCTTGAAGAGCCTTTGTGCAAATAATCGCCTCAATGGCTCCCGCGGCGCCCAGCATGTGTCCGGTCATGGATTTTGTCGAGCTTACCGGTATGTCCTTTGCCGATTCTCCAAAGGCCGTTTTGATGGCCTGGGTTTCGAATTTGTCGTTGTAGGGGGTGCTTGTACCATGCGCATTAATGTATGAAACATCGGACACATCTATTCCCGCATCTCCCATGGCTAGTTTCATCGCCCTCGCTCCGCCTTCTCCTCCCGGAGCCGGCGCTGTGATGTGGTGGGCGTCGCAGGTGAATCCGTAGCCTACGATTTCGCCGTATATTTTTGCATTCCTTGCCTTGGCATGCTCAAGTGTCTCAAGAACCATCATTCCGGCACCCTCGGCCATTACAAAGCCATCCCTTTCAACATCGAAAGGTATTGATGCGCGGGCAGGATCGTCTTTTGTGGACAGCGCCGTCATGGCTTCGAATCCTGCCACTCCGAGAAGTGTTACAGCCGCCTCGGTTCCCCCGGCGACTATTATGTCGGCGTACCCGTACTGCAAATTCCTAAACGCCTCTCCGACTGCGTTGGTTCCGGACGCGCAAGCCGTTACCACTGTGTTGCAAAGTCCCTTTGCTCCAAGAGCTATGGCGACGTTTCCGGAAGCCATGTTTACGATTGACATGGGTATGAAGAAGGGGGATATTCGCTTTGGTCCCCTGCTTTGCAGTTTTCCTGCCTGATCCTCTATTGTTCCGAGTCCTCCTATGCCAGAGCCCACTATTACGCCCATGCGTTCAGTATTATAATCAGCCCCCATAAGCCCGGAATCTTCAAACGCCTGTTTTGAGGCCGCTACAGCAAACTGTGTATATCGGTCCATCCTCTTGGCTTCCTTTTTGTCTATATATTGAACCGGATCAAATCCCTTTACTTCTCCAGCAACATTTACTTTGATTTCGCTAGCATCGAATCCGGTTATGAAATCTATTCCCGGCTTTGTTTCCTTTATGCTTTCCCAAAGGGCTTCAATATTGTTCCCTATGGGGGAAACGGCTCCCATTCCTGTAATCACAACTCTTTTTTTCATGTTAATCCTCCTTACATCACCATGCCGCCGTCGACATGAAGCACTTGTCCTGTAATATAATCTGCTGAATCCGAAGCCAGAAAAGCAACTGCTTCGGCAACGTCCTCAGGCAAGCCAAGCCGTCCCAGCGGTATTCCGGAAATCATTCCATCCTTCGCTTTTTCTACTAGGTCTTTTGTCATATCCGTTTCTATGAATCCCGGCGCAACTGCGTTGACGGTGATGTTTCTGCCGGCAAGCTCCCTGGCTGCCGATTTTGTCATTCCTATCACGCCGGCTTTTGATGCCGAATAATTTATCTGGCCCGCGTTTCCTGAAACCCCCACAACGGAAGCCATGTTCACAATTTTGCCCGATCTCTGCTTGATCATGATTTTGGCGGCGTGTTTAATGCAGTTGTAGCTGCCTTTCAAATTGACCCGTATTACTGAGTCAAAGTCCTCATCCTTCATTTGAACTATCAATTTGTCCTTGGTTATTCCTGCATTGTTGACCAGTATGTCAATAGATCCGAACGCATCCTTGGCAATTTTCATTAGCTCCTTTGCGTCGTCCGAATTTGAAACGTCGCCTTTTGCCTTTACAGCCTTTATGTCTTCTTTTTCAAGAGACTCAATCAACTCGTCCATCGCAATGTCGTTGCTTCTGTAACTCAGCACCAGATTCGCCCCGGCTTTTCCCAGGCGGACTGCCACAGCCTTTCCTATTCCTCTGCTTGCCCCCGTGATTACAGCCGTTTTCCCCTTCAACATGCCTTATCACCTATCTTTCCTTTTTTTTTAGTTGTCAGTCTATTTATGCTTTCGATTGTAACATTCGCCTTGGTCGAAAGTGTTTCAACCGCTTTTTCGAGAGATTTTACATCCTCTATGTTTATTATCCTAAGCTTGATTTTTTCTTTCCTGCCTATTTTTTTTATGAATCCGCTCAGAGTCTTTCCCGGGCCGATTTCAACAAATGTGTCGACTCCGTCGTTTACCATTCTCTGAATGCTTCTTTCCCATTGAACCGGCTTCATGACCTGATTCATCAGTATGTCCTTTATGTGGTCTTTGTGTTCGATGTATTCGGCGAATACATTCGAGACAAGAGGAACTTTCAAATCTTCAAAGCTTATGCTCTTGAGTTCCTCTGCAAGCCTGTCGGCGGCGGGCCTGAGCATAGAAGTGTGAAACGGCGCGCTCACCTTGAGTGGAGCCACAAGCTTTGCTCCCTTTTCTTTGGCTATTGCCGAAGCCTTTTCAACGGCCTCAATTTCCCCGCCTATCACAATCTGTCCGGGGCAATTGAAATTAGCGCATTCGACTATGCCGTATTGTTTTGCTTCTTCCACAGCTTCCTGAACTTTGTCCTCATCCAGCCCTATTATTGCAGCCATTGTCCCCTTGCCTTCAGGTACGGCATCCTGCATATATCTGCCGCGTTTCTTGACAAGCTTTACAGCGGCGGCAAAAGCAATCGCTCCCGCAGCCACAAGCGCTGTATATTCTCCCAGGCTAAGGCCTGCCACAACGTCAGGTTTTAAACCTTTTTCCTCAGCAGCCTTGAGCGTGGCCATGCTTGTGGTAAGAACCGCGGGCTGAGTGTTTTCAGTCAAATTGAGCTCATCCTGGTTTCCCTCTGTAACCATCTTGGTCAAATCCATTTCCAAGGCCTCGTCGGCCTCGTCGAATATGTCCCTGCTGCTTTTATATTTCTCTATGAGGTCTTTTCCCATGCCTATATATTGCGATCCTTGGCCAGAAAATAAAAATCCTATTTTGCCCATATCGAGCCCTCCTAAATATTAAGGTTTTCTGCATTGTCGAGAAGAACCTCTAGTTCGCCGAACATCTCCTCGATTATTTCCGAAGCGGACTGCTCTTTGCATACTAGCCCTGCAATCTGCCCGCTCATTATGGACCCCATCGATACGTCACCGAGGCATGCCGCCTTGTGCAGCGCCCCCCTGCCGAGTTCTTCATATTTTTCGGCAGGCATAGCCTCTTTGTCCATTTTTTTATAAATCCTGGCAAGCTTGTTCTTGAGAACCCGAACCGGATGTCCCGTGGGTCTTCCTGTGACAAGCGTGTCTATATCCTTTGCTTCCAGTATTTTCTTTTTATAATTTTCATGTACATTGCATTCCTTTGCAACAAGAAAACGCGTACCCACTTGAACTCCCGAGGCCCCCATCATGAATGCGGCTGCTATTCCTCTTCCATCGGCAATTCCACCAGCCGCAATGACCGGTATGTGAACGGCATCAACCACTTGAGGCAAAAGGCACATCGTAGTCAATTCACCTATATGGCCTCCTGCTTCCGTCCCTTCGGCAATTATGGCGTCAACACCTGTTCCCTCCATGCGCTTAGCCAAGCCTACAGAAGGCACAACCGGTATTATTTTAACATCGTTTTCACGCCACTTCTTTATATATTTGCCCGGATTCCCGGCTCCTGTGACTATGACCTTGACCTTTTCTTCCCATACAACCTCTGCCACCTCTTCTACAAAAGGACTCAAGAGCATGACGTTTACCCCAAAGGGTTTGTCCGTCAGGGTTTTTGCTTTTCTTATTTGTTCTTTCACCCACTGGCCGGGCGCATTGCCTGCGGCTATTATTCCCAGGCCTCCTGCATTTGATACAGCAGCTGCCAGCTCTGCATCCGAGATCCATGCCATACCCCCCTGAATTATGGGGTAATCTATCCCAATCAAGTCCTTGAATTTTTTCTTCACCATCAAAACCTCCCCTTTCCAGAGCATGACTCTGATGGACTACTTGTTCGCTTCCACATATCGGACAACGTCTCCAACGGTAAGAAGTTTTTCCGTTTCTTCTTCTTCGACTTCTATTTCAAAAGCCTCTTCGACCGCCATCACAACTTGGACTATGTCCAACGAATCGGCGTCCAAATCATCCTTTATGTTGCTTTCCATCGATACTTCCTCAGCTTCCACTCCCAATTCGTCAACCAGAATCTTCTTGATTTTTTCAAATACCATTGTTTTTTCTCCTTTTTGTTTTAATTTTAGTCTCTTTGCCATTCTACGAGTGCGGCTCCCCATGTCAGTCCGCCTCCGAATCCTACAAAAATAAGCTTGTCTCCCTTAGACAGCAAACCCTTCTTGGCCATTTCATCCAAAGCAATAGGTATGCTGGCCGAAGATGTGTTCCCGAACCTTTCGAGGTTCACATAGAATTTTTCCTTGTCAAATTTCATTTTCCCCGCAACATACTCGAACATTCTGTCGTTCGCCTGGTGCGGAACTATATACTTTACCGCGCTCAACTCGATGCCGGTGCCGTCAAGAACATCTTTCAAGGCCTTCCTCATTATGCGCGTAGCAAATTTGAATATTTCCTTTCCGTTCATGGACAGATAGTTTTCCCCGGTTTCCGGGATTTCCACGAAAGGATTGACAAGGTTTCTGGATTTCGAAACCAGATTGCCTTCAATGTCGCCTTTGGAACCTATCACCGTATTTATTATTCCATGCTCGGCAGACGCCTTCAAAACAACCGCTCCGGCTCCGTCTCCGAAAAGGACGCATGTGTTTCTGTCTTCCCAGTCTATTACCTTTGACATTACCTCTGAGCTCACCACCAGAATGTTTTTCGCCTTGCCGGCTTTTATGAAGCTGTCAGCTACATCCAATCCGTAAAGAAATCCCGAGCATGCCGCCGAAACGTCAAAAGCCGCAGCATTTTCCGCCCCAAGCCTTCTTTGCACCAGGCAAGCCGTTGCAGGCGTAAAATAATCCGGAGTAAGTGTTGAAAGAATAATCAGGTCCAAGTCATTCGGCTTCATTCCGGCATTTTCAAGTGCCGCTTCCGAAGCCTTGAGCGCCAGGTCAGAAGTGTTTTCACCCGTCGATATTCTTCTTTCCTTTATTCCGGTTCTAGCTCTGATCCATTCATCGCTTGTTTCAACCAATTCCGATAACATATGGTTGTCGACTATTTTTTCAGGAACATAAGTGCCTGTGCCAATAATGTTGGCGTAATTCATTCAGCCACCCCTTTCTATTTGTCTGCTTGATATTTCTCTTTGAAATATTCGTTTAGATTGTCAAGCGCTTTTATCAGCTGCTTGTCGTCTTGTATCTTTAAATCCTCCATCACACCCTTTACCATGCCTTCGTGAAATCTTGCATGCATGAGGTATGCTTCCTTGCCTTTGTTGGTCAGGTTTATTTCTACAATCCGCCGATCCTGCTGATTCCTGTTTCTTTCGACATATCCCTTAGTGACCAGGCGATTTATGGACGTAGTGAGTGTTCCAATGGTAATATTTAGTTTTTTTGCCACAACGCTCATGGATTGTGGTTTCCCCAAACCTATCTGTTCTATTGTATGCATCTCTGTCATGGATAAAAGACAGCCCATGCGCTTGAGTTCCTTTTCCTCAATGTTGAGAATGTTCCAAAACAGCTCAACCAGTATTTCATTTAAAACTCTTGAAGTATCAGACAAAAACCGTCACCTCCTTAAACCATTTGTCCTCAACCGTTAATGCTTTGATATTCAAAGCATTATTGTTTTGACTTTCAAAGTATATACCGGATTAAATTCTTTGTCAATATTTATCCACCGCACAAAGGTTGACAGAAAAAGGCCTTTTGCTTATACTTTGAGTATCAAAGCATTTAAAACAACTTTAAAGGAGACCATGAATTTGAAACTAAAACCATTGACAATAAACGGTTTGACTGCCCGCATACCTATAATACAGGGAGGCATGGGCATAGGGGTATCAATGTCGTCGCTTGCCTCCGCCGTCGCAAATGCCGGAGGAATCGGAGTAATATCAGCCGCTCAGGTTGGATTTAGGGAACCCGATTTCGAAAGCGACAACGACTCGGCAAACCTAAGGGGACTGAGAAAAGAAATACAGAAGGCCAAAAGCATGAGCCCCAACGGAATATTGGGCGTAAACATAATGACGGCAACAAACAATTATGCCGAGCAGGTCCGCGTATGTGTTGAAGAAAAGGTGAATCTTATAATATCGGGAGCCGGACTTCCAACAAACCTTCCTGGAATGGTCAAGAATTCGGTAACAAAAATAGCTCCCATTGTATCTTCAGCCAAGGGAGCGAAAGTGATAACAAAGCTTTGGACGAAAAAATACAACTATCTCCCGGACCTTGTGGTAGTCGAAGGGCCAAAAGCGGGAGGCCACCTGGGCTTCAGTCCCGAAGTCCTTTCCAAGCCAGTTCTGCCAAGCCTGAAGGATATAGTTTCAGGCGTGATTGAAATCCTCAAGCCTTTCGAGGAAGCCTTCGGCAAGAAAATTCCGGTTGTCGCCGCCGGCGGAATCTATACCGGGAAAGAAATTGCCGAATTCATAAAACTGGGTGCCTCGGGGGTGCAGATGGCCACCCGTTTCGTTGCAACCGACGAATGCGACGCCCACAGAAATTTCAAGGAAGCATATGTGAATTCGAATGAAGATGAAATAAAGATTGTGGTGAGTCCGCTCGGAATGCCGGGAAGGGCTCTATACAACAATCATGTCAAGACAGTCGAGGAATCCGGAAAGAAAATCAAAAAGTGCTTCAGGTGCCTCAAGGCCTGCAATCCGGCAACGGCTCCCTATTGCATAACAGAAGCGCTTGTGAAGGCTGTAGAGGGCGATGTGGAGGACGGACTGGTATTCATAGGATCCGAAGGCTGCAAAGTTGACAAGATAGTGCCTGTTCAGGAGCTTATGGACGAACTGGTGACTGAAGCGGAAGCGAATTTGTAAATTTAAAACATCAAAACGTCCGGCATATTTGCTGGACGTTTGTTATTTGAATTCACTATTTTTTTATCTGCGTTCTTAAGTTGACATAAGGATAATTGCTTTATATTTTTTGAATGTAATCTTTTACTGTTCCGTCTTTTATTTCAAGCTGTCTTTAAATCTTTTGACCTAAACGCTTTTTCTTTCCACTTTCCACTTTCCACTTTCCACTTTCCACTTTCCACTTTCCACTTTCCACTTTCCACTTTCCACTTTCTACTTTCTGCTTCTTATTGTGGCGCGAAGTCCTTTTTCTTCTTTCCTTATTATTTTTTTGATGTTTCCGATGTGCATGCCAAGTCCCACAATGGCAAGCACTGTGGCTTCGAAGACAACAACGGAGTCCAAGCCGTAAAAAAACAGCAGTACGGGCAATCCCAAATATACGGTCAGTGAACCGACGGCTATGTAATCCGTGGCTATGGTCAAAAACAAAACCGAAGCCATCATGGCCAAGCCTATTTCAGGCCTAAAGGCCAGCATCATGCCAACCAGCGAAGCCAAGCCCTTTCCTCCCTTGAATTTTAAATAAAACGGAAACATGTGCCCCAAAACCGCGAAGGTCCCGGCTGTAAAGGCCTCGACTGGTCCTCCGAAAATCAAAAACGAGATTTCAACCGCCAGAAAAGCCTTCAGTATGTCAGCAAGAGCGGTAAGTACTCCGAATTTCCATCCCATCACCTGGGTTACGTTTGAAGCCCCTGCGTTCGACGAGCCCTTTTGCCTTATGTCGATTTTACCGAAGAATTTACCGATTAAGTACGCCGTCTGAAAATTCCCAAGCAGATATCCCAAAACTATCGATCCGATCATAATGGTCAGCCTCCAATGGCAGTTGATCTTTGGCTTTATTCTACCACAAACACATCAAAAAGTTCTCTCCCCGGTTTTTGAAAACATACATTTGACGGCTAAAAGAATCAGTGTTATAATCCTTTTAGAAAATTGAATATTTTCTTCAGGGTTGGGTGCAATTCCCTACCGGCGGTAAAGCCCCGAGCCGAGAAATCGGTTGATTCGGATAATTTCCGAAGCCGACAGTTAAAGTCTGGATGAGAGAAGAAAACTATACTATAACGATACTTAATGCCCTGGAATCCCTGATCCAGGGCATATTATATTGGGAGGAAGATTATGAAAAGAACAAGTTCAACAAACAAAATGGTCAAGACCTCGGTCTTGTCCGTAATCGCTTTCGTGCTGATGATGATAGAAATGCCGCTTCCGCTCTTTCCGGCATTCCTCAAGCTTGACTTGAGCGATTTGCCGGCACTGGTTGGAGGATTCGCGCTAGGCCCAGCCGTAGGTGTGACCATCGAGCTTATCAAAAACTTTCTGCATTTCATCACAAGAACCTCAACAGCAGGAGTGGGCGAGCTTGCAAACTTCATTGTCGGAGCCGCGCTGGTTTTCCCCGCAAGCTACGTCTACAAGATGAAGAAATCAAAAACACAGGCTTTCAAGGCATTGGCGGTTGGAACCGTTTCAATGGCAATAGCAGGCGGACTGGCCAACTATTTCATACTCCTGCCGTTTTACGCCAAGGTAATGCCGCTTGAAATCATTATTGAAATGGGCCAAGTTGCAAATGCCGCAATAACCGATATGAAAACTCTTGTACTTTACGCAATTGTTCCATTCAACCTTGTAAAAGGAGCCGCAATATCAATAATAACACTGCTTATTTACAAAAAGATTTCTGTTGTTCTTCATAAGTAGCAAGAACAGTGGAAATACAGATATCAGATTTCAGATGTCAGAAAAGGATTAAAAGCAAAGAACAAAAGCAAGTACAAAACATCGAAATGTCTTTGTCTTAATGCTTTTGTACTTGCTGACAACTGAAAACTGACGACTGACAAGCATTGCTTCCTTGCCTGACTGTGCAGCATTGGCCAAGCCGCTCTTTTCACCACTTTGGATTAGAAAAAATCGTTATAAATTCGCTTTGGCCTTGGCCCGAGGCGAAGCGAGTTTGCGAATTTTAGATTTTTTTGAAAGACAAAGAGGTATGAAATTCAGGCGCAGGACACAGCAAACTGACAGGACAGGGAAGCAAGAACAGCGGGCAGGAAATCAAGTAGAAAGTGGAAAGAAAAAGCAAAAGACAAAAGATAAAAGCGGTTGTCAGATGTCAGATGTCTGGAAAAGATAAAGAGCAGATGTCAGATGTCAGATATCGGGAAAAGGATTAAAAGCAAAGAACAAAAGCAAGTACAAAACATCGAAATGTCTTTGTCTTAATGCTTTGTACTTGCTGCCCACTGCCCACTGACAACTGGCGACTGACAACTGTTTTGCAGAAAGCAATAAAAAAAACGCCTCCCCGTTCTTTTATGGGAAGGCGTTTCTGTTTCCGTTTTTTTAGAAGATTTGTTCGACCGCGTAATCCGCACCGTTCTTTTCGAATGAAAAGTCCACTCCGTTGTCGAGGTAATATGCATCGAAAGTAGTGTCTACAGTCATCCAAAGACCTGTCTCGGAGTTGTATACTTCATTCCATGCGTGATAAACATCGATATCGTTATTGTAGCCCTTTACGAGCCTTGTGGGTATCCCGTTTATGCGAAGCATTGCTGCAAATGCAGAAGAATAGTCGTAGCATATGCCCTTTTTCTCTTCAAGCATTGCGTTGGGATCCGGCACGTAGCTTCCGTCTATATGGTTTATCTTGTCGTAGTCATAGTCGAACGCGTTTATTGCAAATGAATATACAGCCATGATTTTTTCATTGTCTGTTTCGAGGCCTTCTGTAAGCGCAAGAGCCTTTTTGTATATTGGGTCTCCCTCGTTCCAGTCGATTATATCCATCGGCTTTGTAAAACACTCGTTCTCGTCTTCCGCGATATATTCGATCCTTTTGCTGAGTGCCACCCTGTAGCGATTGTCGACCTTTTGCTCAAGAACGCAAACTCTGTAGGTTCCTTCTCCCGACTGCAGCGGAAGGATGGATTCGGCATCCTCATCCAAGTCATAGAAGAATCTCTCGCCCGATTTTTCAACCATCAGTTTTATGGCCTTGCCGCTTTCATTTTCATACCTGACAGCAACAGTTCCGTTGTCAAGGTTCTCTATGGAATCTATTCCCTGGGCCGAAACACCCATTGTCATCATCGCTACTGCTACTAATGTGATTATCAGCGCCAATATCTTGCGCATAAAAAACTCTCCTTTCGGTGGCTGGCTGCCTTTCCTTTCGGGGAAGGCCCTTTAGCTTTGCGTAGCCGGTTTTCACCGGTTTTGCCTTTATCGTTTGAAAGTTGTATATTTGAGCAAATAAAAAAACTTGCCTTTCGGTGGCTGGCTACCTTTCCTTTCGGGGAAGGCCCTTTAGCTTTGCGTCCCGGGCTTTCGTCCGGTTTGCCATTGTCGCTTGAAAGTTTAATGATAAATCTATTCACTTGTTCATAAACCATATTATCACGGTGTTTTTATCTTGTCAAGAAAATTTTCATTTAATTTCTGAATTTTCCATAATTTATGGATTATTACTTTTCCGTCCTGATTTCGGTTTTTTTGTAGCCCGTTAGTTCGCCCCTGACAATCAGCCTGTGGGTGGC
>Ga0209942_1000016_pt1 | contig 120318 bp, 107 predicted proteins | sample SalPonR1_A_D2_MG_FD_185695 | JGI IMG/M metagenome (GOLD analysis project Ga0209942, IMG submission 185695) | Salt pond soil microbial communities from South San Francisco under conditions of wetland restoration - Salt Pond MetaG R1_A_D2_MG... ...
ACCTGAGCGATGCCGCCCGCGATAACGAGCAGCTGTATATGAATACGCGCAAGCTCGTGCTGACGCTGCTTGAGACGGATTCGCTGGACAGCCTGTTTGATGTGTTCGTGAGCGCCATGCGCAAGGACTTCAAGACGGATCAGGCAGCCATTATCCTTTTCGACGACAACGCGCCTGCCGGGGTCGACGCGACCCAGAGCTGCAGGCTCGCACCGCAGGAAACCGTCCTTGCTCGTCTGGGACCACTGGTGAAGAGTGGCAAACCCACCTGTGGTGCTCTTCGGGATGAAGAATTCCACTATCTTTTCCCAGACGCACGCGGCAGCGGCTCCGCCGCGGTAGTCGCCATCCGGCACGGTGACAGCGAACTCGGCCTGATTGCCGTGGGCAGCATCGACGCTAAACGGTACCACCCACAAATGGGCACGATTTTCCTCGAGCATATTGCCGCCGTCCTGGCCCGACTGCTACCACGAGTGACCGCCGCGCGCTGACATGGCAACAGGCGACGGCACTCTCGTCAGCACGCCCCCCGGCGAAACCACCTTTGCAGCGTCCTCCGCGGCGTTTCTGGCGTATTGTCGTGATGTGCGGCAACTGTCACCACATACCTTGAGCAACTACCGCCGCGACCTCGACAGTCTGGAGACCGCGCTGTCGAGACAGCAGATCTACCGCGCCGAGCAGGTGCAGGAGGCGCATGTCCGTCACTGGGTGAGTGGCCTGCATCGCCGGGGCCTGTCGGGCAGCAGCATTCAGCGAGGACTGTCAGCAGCGCGCTCACTGTTCAATTATCTGGGACGGATTGCCGGCTACCCGCGCAACCCGGCGGCCGGCGTGCAGGCGCCCAGACAAGCCCGCCGACTGCCAAAGACACTGGACCCGGACCAGCTACAGCAATATCTGACTTTCGCCGAAGACAGCCCGGCCGCGCGACGCGATCGGGCGATGGCAGAGCTGTTCTATTCGTCCGGTCTGCGTCTCGCCGAGCTCGTCAGCCTCAATATTGACGATATCGACCGCCAGGAGCATCTCCTGCAAGTGACGGGCAAAGGACGCAAAACGCGCAATGTCCCGGTGGGCAGGGTTGCTGTTGCGGCAATAGACAGCTGGCTGGAAGTCAGGCCGTCCGTCATCACGGACCCCGATGCGGCGCGCGCACTCTTCATCAGCGCCCGGGGGCGGCGCATAAGCCTGCGTAATACCCAGGCAAGACTGCGGCTGCAGGGCCGCCGCTCCGGTATGCGTCAGGATGTCCACCCGCACATGCTGCGGCATTCCTTTGCCAGCCACATGCTTGAATCCAGCGGGGACCTGCGCGCCGTACAGGAGCTGCTGGGGCACGCCAACATAGGCACAACCCAGATCTACACTCATCTCGATTTTCAGCACCTGTCGAAAATCTATGATGCCGCACATCCGCGCGCGCGCCGACAAAAGGACCAGAAGTCGTCTTGAGCATTCGCGTCATTACCTTTGATCTCGACAATACCCTGTGGGATGTGGCCCCCGCGCTGATACGCGCCGAACAAACCCAGCGTTCATGGATGCTCGAGCACCGTCCCGGCAGCATGGAAAACATTGACCACCGTGCCCTGCTGACGGTGCGCGAGGCGGTGGCGCGGCGACATCCCGAACTCCTGCACCATGTCAGCCGCATGCGCCAGACCGTGCTGTATGAACTGCAGCGGCAGGCCGGATATGACCACGCCGCTGCACAGGCCGGAGCAGAGGCTGCCTTCGCCGTGTTTCTGCAGGAACGGCACGCGGTAGAACTGTACGAGGAAGCCCTTGCGGTGATTCAGCAGCTGCATCGGGACTATCGTCTCGGCGCGCTGACCAACGGCAACGCCGATATCTACAAGACCGATGCCGGCGACTACTTTGATTTTGCTTTCCTCGCCGAGGATATCGGCGCCAGCAAGCCCGCTCCCGACATGTTTCAGGCTGCCATAGAGCGGTCAGGCGTGGCGCCGCACGACATTGCGCACGTTGGCGACAGCCTTGAGCACGATGTCCGGGGAGCTCGCGACGCGGGCCTGCGAACAGTCTGGTTCAATCCCGATCAGGAACCCGCCACAGCGGATGTGTGGCCGGACGTGGAAATCAGCAGTCTGAGAGATCTGCCGCAGGCGCTGCGGACGCTGTCCAAGCGATAAACGACGCCTGCTGGCTGAACCCTGGCCGGATCAGACCGCCTCTTCACCGGACTCGCCGGTACGAATACGAATAACCTGCTCCATATCGGTGACGAAAATCTTGCCGTCGCCGATCTTCCCGGTGTTTGCGGACTGAATGATTGCTTCGATAATGGCGTCGAGCTGACTCTCGGCAACGGCGATCTCAAGCTTCAGTTTGGGCAGAAAATCGACCACATATTCCGCACCGCGATAGAGCTCGGTATGTCCGCGCTGACGCCCGAACCCCTTCACCTCCGTGACCGTAATGCCCTGCACACCAATATCAGACAGCGCGGCGCGCACATCGTCCATCTTGAAGGGCTTGATGATCGCGGTAACTAGTTTCATGGTGACGGAACTCCTGTTGATGAAGCGCCGATGATAGGGAGTGGAGGGCAGGTGTGGCAAGCTTCGGGCAGCGAGACAAAAAAAGGGGCCCGAAGGCCCCTGAAAAACGCATTTTTCAATGCGCCCGCAAGCTTATTTCGCCGTCACAAACTCCGGGTAGGCCTCAAGGCCACATTCCGACAAGTCGACGCCCTCGTACTCCTCCTCTTCGCTGACGCGAATCCCCACCGCCACCTTGAGGATGCCCCAGACCACCAGGCTGGCGACAAATACCCATGCAAAGATGACAACCGCGCCTATGAGCTGACCGAGGAAGGTTGCCTCTGCGTCCGACAGGAGAACTGCGAAAATACCCCACAGTCCAACAACGCCATGTACGGAAATGGCGCCGACGGGATCGTCGATACGGAGCTTGTCGAGCGAGACAATGCTGAAGACCACAATGATGCCGCCAATCGCACCAACCGCTGTCGCCAGCAGTGGCGAAGGATCGGCTGGCTCCGCAGTGATGGCAACCAGACCGGCCAGGGCGCCGTTCAGCGCCATGGTCAGATCTGCCTTGCCAAACACCAGGCGCGCCACAATCAGGGCAGCAATGAGCCCCCCGGCAGCGGCAGCGTTGGTGTTAAGGAAGACATTCGCCACTTCGTTGGCAACGCTGATGCCCCCGAGCTTCAGAGTGGAACCCCCGTTGAAGCCAAACCAACCCATCCAGAGAATGAAGGTTCCGAGGGTGGCCAGCGGCATATTCGCACCGGGTATGGCCCTGATCGAACCATCAGCACCATACTTGCCTTTGCGCGGCCCCAGCAGAAGGACACCCGCCAGGGCAGCGGCCGCACCGGCCATGTGCACAATGCCGGAACCCGCATAGTCGCTGTAGCTCAGCGCACCGAGCAGGGGCACGTCTTTCGCGCCCCAAGTCCAGCCGCCTTCGATCGGGTAGATGAATCCGGTCATCACGACAGCGAAGGCGAGGAACACCCAGAGCTTCATGCGCTCGGCCACGGCGCCGGAAACGATCGACATGGCCGTGGCAACAAACACCACCTGGAAGAAAAAGTCCGAGGCACTGGAGTAGACCGAGTCGCCGTCGAAACCTGCGTCCACTGAGTCCACAAGCACCTGCGAAACAGCGGCCTCATCCATGGCGGCAACGGTGGTAATTCCAGAAAGAAAGAAGCCGCCACCATACATGAAGTGATAACCACAGATGAGGTACATCGTGGACGCCACCGAGAACAGCGCAACATTTTTGGTCAGGATTTCGGTCGTGTTCTTTGAGCGGACAAGCCCCGCCTCAAGCATCGCGAAGCCGGCGGCCATCCACATGACCAAAGCGCCACAGACGAGAAAATAGAACGTATCGAGGGCGTACTGCAGTTCAAAAATCTGGTTTTCCATGGAAATCACTCTCGTGTCGAAATCACCGTTATCGCCTGCTGAAGAGGATCAGATCGCCTCTTCTCCGGTCTCACCGGTGCGGATTCTGATCACCTGCTCCAGAGTCGCGACGAAGACCTTGCCATCGCCTATCTTGCCGGTGTTCGCAGCCTTGGTAATTGCCTCTAGCGTCTGATCGACCACGGCTTCCGATACCGCCACCTCAATCTTCACCTTGGGGAGAAAATCCACCACGTACTCGGCCCCCCGGTAAAGCTCTGTATGCCCTTTCTGGCGGCCAAAGCCCTTGACCTCGGTCACTGTGATCCCCTGCACGCCAATGTCGGATAATGCCTCGCGGACGTCATCCAGCTTGAATGGCTTGATCACAGCCGTTATCAGTTTCATGCAGCTCTCCCGAAGTTCATGGCGGCGACAATCCCCGCCAGGACTATTCCTGTCTGGTGATCGCCGCGCTGTCGGACATCATTGCTCGGATGTTGCCGCGCAGACGGCAGACTCTCTACGTTCGCAGGAGTGATAGCAGGCACTGTGCCATGACATTTATAAGTCTTTATTATCAGATAGATAGCAACTTTCAACCGTGTCGCCCCGTTACAGGATACCTGTCTGGAACAGCGCGAACGCACTTTTACGGTGCATTGCACCAACAAAAGGCACATAGCCGCGCTGTGCCGCGCCGCCCTCATCCACTACACTCGCAGAAACGCATGAAACAGGTATGACGGCATGGCACTGAAACCGCCACCATTTGGCGATGTGATTCAGCAGGTGAACCAGCTGGTGGGCGGCGAAGGGCTGCGCAGCGAGGTCGATCGCAATGCACGCTTGCTGGTGCAATCTGCGCTGCAGCGGCTCGACGTCGTGGCAAGGGATGAGTTCGATGCCCAGACTGAACTGCTCGCGAGAACGCAGGCGCGTGTGCGGACGCTGGAATCCGAGCTCGCCGCCCTGACCGCCGCCATCGACGACCTCGAGGCGCAGCAGACGCGTTAGACGCGGAACGTCATGAGGTGCCGCGGACAGGATGCGCCGCGGGCCAGAAACAGCGAGGCTCAGGGAAGAGCATGCAATACGCCTTGGTCTACAGCCGCGGTAGCGATGGACTGAACGCGCCCCTGGTGCGGGTAGAAACGCACCTGTCCAGCGGCCTGCCTGCTTTCCACATCGTCGGCATGCCCCAGACCGCTGTCAGGGAAAGTCGTGATCGCGTGCGCAGCGCGCTGCTCAATTCCTGTTTCGACTTCCCGGATCGTCGCATAACCGTGAATCTGGCGCCGGCAGACCTGCCCAAGGCCGGCGGACGTTTCGACCTTCCCATCGCGCTGGGCATCCTCGCGGCCTCTGCACAACTACCCATGCGGGGCCTGCAGGCATTTGAGTTCATTGGCGAGCTGGCGCTGGACGGCAGTATTCGCGCCGTACGCGGCGCAGTCCCGGTCGCTATTGCGTGCGCCGATGCGGGTCGCACTCTGGTGGTTCCCGCCGCCTGTGCGGGCGATGCCGCTCGAGCCCCGGAGAGTCGGGTAGTGGCCGCCACGGACCTGCTGTCCCTCTCCGCCGGACTTCGTGGAAGGCGAGTAATGACACCGGCGGTGGCCAGCGAGGACAGCGCCTGCGATGCGCCGCCCGACCTGGCGGATGTTGTCGGACAGGCTGCCGCCAGACGGACGCTGGAAATCGCGGCAGCGGGTCGACACCATCTGCTGCTACGGGGGCCACCCGGTACCGGCAAAACGATGCTGGCAAGCCGACTGACGGGTATTCTGCCGCCAATGGATGCATCGCAGCGACTCGTTTCGCTGGCGCTGCACAGCCTGACCGCAGAGGCCAGCATCAGCGGCGAGCACCCCTTCCGCGCGCCACATCACAGCGCCAGCGCCGCCGCGCTGGTAGGTGGCGGTAATCTGCCCGCACCCGGCGAAATATCGCTGGCTCATGGCGGCGTTCTGTTTCTGGATGAACTGCCAGAGTTCTCCCGGCGGACACTCGACATGCTGCGGGAGCCACTGGAATCCCGCAGCATCACGCTATCGAGGGCCAGTCGCAAGGTTAGCTATCCGGCAGATTTTCAGTTTGTCGGCGCCATGAACCCCTGCCCCTGCGGTTACGAGGGCGACCCCAACCACAGCTGCCACTGCACACCCGACAGAATCATGCGCTACCGTCAGCGTCTTTCGGGCCCCTTGCTGGACAGGATCGACCTGCATGTAGATGTTCCCAGAACCGATGCCAGAACGCTGCTGCTTGACGCGGGCGCGGCCGAAACCTCTGCCTCAGTGAGGCAGCGTGTGACAAACGCACGACAGCGTCAGCTCATGCGCCAGTGCAAATGTAACGCGGACATTGCCAGCGGCGAATGGCGGAGCACCTGTCAGCTTGAAAGCGCTGCAACGCGCAGACTGGAAACCGCCATCAACCGACTGAGACTCTCCGCTAGGGCCGCTCACCGCCTGATCCGTGTCGCGCGCACTATCGCCGACCTCGAAGAAAGCCTGCCGGTCACGGCAAGGCATATTGATGAAGCCATCAGCTACCGCCTGCCGATGTGAAACCGGCGGCAGCGGTTCCACGATGTTCGCGTTCATGCGACGATGCGCGCCCGTCACCGACAGCAGCCAGAGGCCTACCCAGCGCATGTCACGTCTCAACCCCCAGCAGCGCGAGGCCGTGCGCTACATTGATGGTCCGCTTCTGGTATTGGCTGGTGCCGGCAGCGGTAAAACCAGCGTCATTACCGAAAAAATCGCCTTCCTCATCAAACAGTGCGGCCTGCGACCAGACCGCGTCGCGGCGGTGACCTTCACCAACAAGGCGGCACGCGAGATGCGCCAGCGCGTCGGCAACCTGCTATCGAAAGAGGCGGCAGAAAGCCTGACTATCAGCACTTTCCACCAGCTGGGGCTGACTATTATCCGGCGTGAACAGTCGCAGCTGTCCCTGCGCGGCGGTTTCTCCATCTTCGACAACCAGGACACGCTGACGCTGCTGCAGGACCTGCTGGGCCAGGAAAGCAAGGCGGCAGCGGAGCAGGCGGGCGCGGTTGCGCAGCGTATTTCCGCGTGGAAAAACACGTGCACAGACAGCGAGGAAGCGATGCGCGAGGCATCCGGCCCCGCCGATCTGCTGGCAGCACGAAGCTACCAGCGCTACAGCGATGCACTGCGAGCGTTCAACGCGGTGGATTTCGATGATCTGCTGATGCTGCCGGCGCGCCTGCTGGAGGGCTGCCCCGACACGCGGCAGCGCTGGCAGGAACGGGTTCACTACATGCTCGTGGACGAGTACCAGGACACCAACGAAGCGCAGTACCGGCTGGTTCGCCAGCTTATGGGACTGCGGGCGGCGCTGACCGTGGTCGGCGATGATGATCAGTCAATCTACGCCTGGCGCGGTGCCAGACCGGAGAATCTGGCCCAGCTCCAGGGGGACTTCCCCGGACTCAGAATCGTCAAGCTCGAGCAGAACTATCGCTCCACAGGCCGCATCCTGCAGGCGGCCAACCAGCTGATCGCCAACAATGCCCACCTGTTTGAAAAGCGGCTCTGGAGCGGCCTGGGGCCCGGCGATCCGTTGCGGGTCATCGAGTGCGCCGACGAGGATGCCGAGGCGGGGCAGGTGGTGGCGGAGATCCTCGATCACCAGCTGCGGCGCGGCACCCAACTCGGTGACTACGCCATTCTGTATCGTGGCAACCACCAGTCGAAACTGGTGGAGCTCGCACTGCAGCAGCAGGGTGTTCCCTACCAGATCAGCGGTGGCACCTCGTTTTTTGCGCGCAATGAGATAAAGGATGTCATGGCATACCTGCGTCTGCTGATCAACCGCGATGACGACAACGCCTTCCTGCGTATCGCCAATGTGCCGCGCCGCGGTCTGGGTACTGCGACACTGCAGGCTATTGGCAACCTGGCGTCGCAGCGACACTGCAGCATGGCGAAAGCCTGCAGCGACGTTGGCTCAGACATCATCAACCCGGCCAGCCTGCGTCAGCTGCAGGCCCTGCTCGGCCATCTGGATGAAACACGGCAGACAGGCGAGGGTGGCGATATTGCAGGCGTGCACCAACTTCTGCGCAACATCCGCTACGAGGACTGGCTGCACAGGATCAGCTCGAGTGAGGATGTCGCGCAACGGCGCATGGGCAACGTGCATTTTCTTCTCGACAGCCTGTCGCGCCTGATGCAGCGGGAGCAGCGCACGCTACAGGACGCGATTGCGCAGCTGGTGCTCCGGGACCTGATGGAACAGCAGGAAGAAGACAAAAACAGCGATGCCTGTGTTCAGCTGCTGACCCTGCATGCGGCCAAGGGACTGGAATTCCCGCATGTGTTTATCGTCGGCATGGAGGAAAAACTGCTGCCACACCGCAACAGCGTGGAAAGCGGCGCCATTGAGGAAGAGCGCCGCCTTGCCTATGTCGGACTCACGCGGGCTCAGCAGAGTCTGAGCATGACATGGTCACGCACGCGAAGGCAGTTTGGTGAGCGGGTAGATTGCCAGCCGAGTCGCTTTCTGGACGAACTGCCGAGGGAAGACATGGAGTGGCTCGGAGGAACCGAAAAGGATGTAGAGCGGAATCTCGTGCGCGGCAGAGAAACACTCACCAGCCTTCAGGCGCTCCTGGATTAAAACGCGGTCGGCGGCCGACAGATGCGCCCGTCCGGGCGAATCCGCCGACCACGCACGGCTTACTGGCTGTTTTCCACCATGTAATCGACCGCCGCCATGACCTGCTCGTCAGACAGATCTGCGCGTCCGCCCTTGGCCATCATGCTGGTGCCTTCGACACCCTGGATACCGCTCTGATGGAGCGCGTCCCGCCCCTTTGCCAGGCGTTCACTCCACTGATCCACCTGACCTACGATGGGCGCGCCACCAGCGCCGGAGCTGTGACACGCCATGCACGCCTGATTGTAGACTGCCTCACCGGAAATATCGCTGCCACCTGCGGATGAATCCGCACTCGCCATGGTTGCGCCTGTGCAACTGGAATCACTGCTGAGGCAAAGGTCGCCGTGGGGCTTCAGACGGGCTTCGATGGCCGCACGCTGCTCCTCCGTCAGCTCAACCGCCAGTGCTGACAGCGCCAGGCCGCCAAGTATGAACATTGCTGATAATTGCTTGAGCACGCTATCGTCTCCTTTTGTCGGGGCGCGCATTATAGCCAGTATCCTGCGCCTGGAAAACTCGGGGCGGCCTCCCTCAGGCGATCGCGACTGCCATCGAACCCGAGCGGCGTGAAACGCAGAAAATCTGCTACCCTTTGTCCACTTTTCCGCAGCCACAGGCAGTACCATGCATCTGTATACCTATGATCCGGCACCCAATCCTCGCCGACTCGGTCTGTTCCTCGCCTTGAAAGAGATCGATATCGACACCACGCAGATCGATCTCATGCAGCTGGAGCAGCTGGGCGAGCAATATCGCGCCATCTGCCCTGCCGGCACCGTCCCGACGCTGCGTCTTGACGATGGCACCCTGATAACGGAAGTCATCGCCATATGCGACTACCTTGAATCACTGCACCCTCAGAAGCCGCTTATGGGAACCACGCCTCTGGCGCGCGCACAGGTGCTCGGCTGGGACCACCACATTTATATTAATGCGTTCAGCGCTGTCGCCGAGGTGCTGCGCAACGGCAATCCCAATTTTGCAGACCGCGCATTGCCAGGGCCGGTGAAAACCCCACAGATTCCCGCTCTGGTCGACCGGGGCCGTGAACGACTGCAGCGGGGCTGGCAAACCTATGACGAGGCACTCAACGGGCGGGATTTCCTGGTTGGAGATACCCTCACTCTCGCCGACATTGATCTGCTGGTGTGCAGCGAATTTGCCGGCTGGGTCAAGGAGAGTATACCGGAAGACTGTGAGTCTCTGCTGGCATGGCGCGCGCGCGTCCGGCAGGTTCTAGACGCCGGCTGATGCGGTGGCTGCCGCCGGCACTACTGCTTGCGCTCATGGCTGGCTGCGGCAATCCGGGGCCGCAGCAGGCCTTTGACACCTATCTCTCGCGGCTGGAGAGGCCGCTGGATACGGCTTCTGCGGCCTGGGAAGTGGAGCCTCTTCCCCACTCACCACGCCCTGCCAGACTGCGCATACCGCTGGCGCCGGGACGACTGGCGGCACTCGACTTCCTGGCATTGCGGGGTTGCAAGCTTCAGGTCACCGTCGGCAAACGCAATAGCAGTCTCGGACGCCTGGCACCGCCATCCCAGTCACTGCTGCTGGAGCTGGAGTTCCTGCGTCTGGCGCCCGCCTGCATCGAGTATCTCAAGGACCAAGACCGGGACGCGCTGGCCTCCGAGTTGAGCGCGGCAGTCGACAGCAAGCGCCTCGAGCTGCCCAGCCGCATCTACAACGCGACGCTGGCGACGGATGAATTCCGTCGCCTGTGGCAGGCACCACAGACCCTTGGCGACTATCCCGAATCCACCAGCAGCGCGCCGCTGTCTGCACTGGGCGCGATAAACGCGCTGGCGTCACGCTGGCTGGCAGGTGACTACTCGGCCAACAACCGCGACTTTGAGATGCTGCTCAGTGACGTTGCGACAGGCGATGCCGGCTCGCTGCTAGCGGCACTGAACCTGCAAAAGGCCGCACTCGAGGGCGCCAATGCGATGCTGCGCGCCCACCGGGAAGGGGGCGGATTCTGCAAGGGTGGCCTGATCTCGCCCGACCTGGATATTTTCAAGAATGTAGTCGAGAAATTCTTTATCCGCGGGATACAGCCCTGGTCCGCCGCGCTGAGCCAGCGACTTCACGGTCTGCTTCCGCCTATCAGACAACTTGAGACCCAGCTGTCAGAGGTGCTCCCCCCGACTTACCGCAAATGGCAGTTACAGCGCGACAGCTCTCTGGAGACAGGTAATCGAGCGCCGCGACAGCATGTCAGGCAGGTGCAGAAATCGCTGGAGGACTGCCAGCAGCCATCGCCAGACACACCGCTGAAAACCGTCGCAAGCCAGCAGCAGCCCCGCTAGCACATCTGCCGGAACATCAGCATCAGGCGCTTGCTGCGGGTGAGGTGGGTAAACATTTCGCGCGGATCAACGTCCCGGCTGAGAAAGTCCGAGACCCCCTCCAGCTCACTGACGTCGACTCCATCCAGCTCAACAAAGCCCATCCGCCAATCGCCAAACTCACGTTCCGCCAGCGGCTCTTCGAACAGGACTTCAATCCGTTGATGACGCTCATCCGCAACAACACGCTCGAAAATAGCGTGCACATCGTCCTCACGCCCCTCCAGGACCTGAAAGAACGAGTCACCGCGAAGCAGCAGCAACCCGGTGACTCCGCGAATTTCGTTACAGGCCCGGGCAACGCGCAGCAATTCAACAACCGTTTCAGAGGCCATCGGCGATACCAGTGTGCTGACGTAGGCCAGGTGATACAGTTCATCACCCCGGTCATCGCGACGACTGTCCGACGTGGAATTGCATGCTGAGCCTGTCATTGAACCTGTCTCCTGCCTGACACAGGGCATACCCCGCGCACTGATGCCGCCTGCCGGCAATTCACCTTGAGCATCACAGTATAGACACCTATACTTGACATGTGTAACGTCTAGTTTAGTTTACACTGCAACGTTGCCCGCCACAGCGTGGACATGCATGAATGAAAGAGGTTACCTGACAATGACAGATGCGACAGCCGCCCCCCCCTCATCGACCAAAGCCCGAACGGCAGAGCAGTCCAAAGCGAAGGATACACTGCTGACACCACGATTCTATCGCACTGACTATGCGCAGCTTGAAAAACTCGACATCTCGCCCGTGCGCCGCGAATGGGACCAGATGATGGCCGAATTCGAGCGCGACGAGAACCGGGATCACTTCCGCAAAGAAGTCGATTTCGATGCCGAAGGTGTGAATATTCCCGAACATCTGCACGACGAGTTCATCGATTTTCTGGTGAGTTCCGTCACGTCGGAGTACTCGGGCTGCGTTCTCTACCAGGAAATTCAGAAAAACATCGACAACAAGGACATCGCCGACCTGATGGGCTATATGGCACGTGATGAGTCACGCCATGCCGGCTTTATCAATCGCGCCCTCAAACACCTCGGCTTTGCTGTCGATCTCGGCTTCCTCAAACGCGAAAAAAATTACACGTTTTTCAAGCCCAAGTACATCTACTACGCGACGTATCTGTCAGAGAAGATCGGCTACGCCCGTTACATTACAATCTACCGGCACCTCGAGCGCCACCCGGAACACCGTTTCCATCCCATCTTCAAATGGTTTATGGAGTGGTGCAACGACGAGTATCGCCATGGCGAGGCCTTCGCACTGATCATGCGCTCGCATCCGCACCTCCTCAGAGGCGTTAACAAGCTGTGGATCCGCTTTTTCCTGCTGGCGGTGTACGCCACCATGTATGTGAGAGACCACACCCGGCCACAGCTTTACGAGGCCCTGGGCATGGATCCCACCGAGTTTGACTACCGCGTGTTTGACATTACCACCGAGATCACGCGGCAGGTATTCCCGCTGACGCTGGATACCGATAACCCGGTGTTCCGGCGCGGACTTGAGAAGCTGCGGCATATCAATGTTGCGATACAGGAAACCCGCGCCCGCGGCGGCATGATCGCAGGGCTGAAGCGCGGCTGGCTTACGGTGCGGGGTGCCACGGTATTTGCGCGACTCTACCTGCTGCCGACCAAGTCCAACCAACTGCCCGACACGGTCTGCATGGCGCCTGCCTGGTAGCCACGAGCAGCACGGCCAGGGGGTAGTGCTGCTGATCGACAAAAAAGGCGCCCGGTGTTTCCGCGGTGCCTTTTTTCGTTCCCTTCTTTTTTACCGGTCCGTCTGTGCTGCAGGTTTACCGGTCCGTCTATGCTGCAGGGACTTCTGTAGACGAGCGGTCCCGCGGGAATTCCGCCGTCAACGCTGCCAGCGCATAACCAGCTCACTGAGATGGGCAATCAGTGCAACCACCAGCGCCAGGGCGACCCAGCTGGCAGCCGCCTCTGAAAGAACCAGCCTCAGCGCGAGGAACAGGCAGCCGCCGGCAACAAGGTTGGGCAGCAGGACGCCCGGGGGAATGCCACGACCGCTGACACGATAGAGCACCAGCAGGCCCGCACCCTCCGCCAGCACTGCCAGCAGAATCAGATCAATGACCTGTGGCGAGACCAGCACAGTAAGAATTGATTCCACTGCGCAGGCCTGGCTCAGGTTCGCGCCATTCCGAGCAGGTGAGCCATATCCTTGAAGAAAATGCGCAGGTGCGCCACGGGCTTGGCGCGCACCAATTTTTTCTGGGTATACGCCTGCCATGTCAAATACTGCACGTCGGGGTCCCGGCAGATGGCAACAAACTTTTCCCTGCGCTTGTCGCTGGAATACCAGAAGCGCTGGAGGATGCCGAGAACAAAAAAGACACGGCCGTGCTCGCGTAAAAACCGCTTGCGCGCAGAGCGCAGAGCCGCAGGGTTTTTACTATTCAAAAACTCTGCGACGGATTCTGCGGCGAGTCGACCACCCAGCATGGCGTAGTAGATACCCTCCCCGGACGCCGGTGCAACGACGCCCGCCGCATCGCCCGCAAGCAGTACGCGACGCCCATCATCCCATCGCTTCAAGGGCTTGAGCGGGATGGGCGCACCCTCGCGGCGGACGGTTTTTGCGTCTTTCAGTCCCACGGTCTCGCGCAGGGCCGCTACCGAGTGAGGCGCGGAAAAGCCCTTCTCTTCACTGCCCACACCGATACTGGCCTTGTCGCCGTGAGGAAACACCCACGCGTAGAAATCAGGCGATAGACGGCCCTGGTACCAGACGTCACAGCGAAGAGGATCATAGTCCGCGCCCATGTCAGCGGCAGGTGCCTCGACAATCTCATGGTAGGCGAACACGCAGCGCATGCGATCGCCGCCGGGAACACACTGGGCGGCCACACGGGATTTGGCACCATCGGCGCCAATGACGGCGCTAGCCGTTACACAGCAATGCTCACCACTGCTGTTCTTGTCCAGATAGGTAACGCGCGCCAGCCCGTCCTCAAGATACTCTAGCTGCTTGAATGTTGCTGTGCGCACTTCAGCGCCGGCCCCACGTGCCCGCTCCCTGAGCCAGGGATCAAACACATCGCGGTCGACCATCCCTACATAGGTATCACCAACCGGCATATCGACGCGCGCATCCTTGGGAGAGACCATACGCGCGGACTTGATCTTCGCCACGATAAGATGCGACGGAATATCAAAGTCATCGATGGCCCGCGGCGGTATAGCGCCGCCGCAGGGCTTTATGCGGAATGCCCGCTCCAGCACCAGTACCCGCTTGCCCAGTCGCGCAAGATCAGTTGCCGCAGTGGCTCCCGAGGGCCCGCCACCGACCACGACTACATCAAAGTGTTCTACTGACTGCATGATTACCTCCCGTGCAGTACTTCCACCATGGCAACGTCGCCGAATCCCGGCGCAGTGCGGTGATCATTGGATGTCGCGGTGGTCCCGGAGCGCACTCCAGCACCCAGCACCGCCGCGTACAGGAAAAGCACAGCTTCACAGGCAAATACCAGTGCGTAGGCATACACCGGCTCCTGCAAAAGCTGTCGCGTAATATCGATGGCAACCGTGCCCAGCAATCCGCCGAGACCAAAGGCTATTGCCTGAGCGCCACCCCAGAGCCCCATTCTCAGGCCGTCGCGACCGCGGCTTCCCCGGCTTGCGAGGGCCATCATGGACGCGATCGCGGCGACGGCAAACGCGCCGTTGGCGATGCCGAGCAGAAAAACATTCAGACGCAGCGGCCAGTCCACTGACAGCATGCCGCCAAAGGCGACACCGAACAAAGCAAGTGCCGAGGCAATGCAGCCGCCCACCGTCCACAGCCGGAGCGTGTCGACCCCGGAACGGCGTCTGCCGGTCCCGGTCGCTGCCACCAGCAACATACCGAGCAGCACCCCGCCGTGCTGCATGCCTGCCATTTGCGTTGATTCGCCCGGCGTCATGCCAAAGACGGTGCCCGCATAGGGCTCAAGAATCAGATCCTGCGCGCTATAGGCAAGCATGGACACAAAGACAAACAGGGTGAAGCGCCGCGCGGTCGGCTCGCGCCATACCTCCGACAGTGCGGCACGAAAATCCAGGCCGGCAGCCGGCGCCTTTTCTGCGTCGGCAGTCGGCACCTGCGTTCGCGGGGCTGCACCCTCGATGCCGCGCAGCGCGACAAGGGTGAGACAGACAGCCAGCAGGGAAACAGTGCCGGTGACTGCAACCAGCCGCTCGGGCGAAAACGGATCAAGGAACTGGCCAGCTGTGGTCGCGGTAATGGCGAAACCGGCAATCATCATAATCCAGACAATACTGGCGGCGGCGGCGCGGCGCTCTTTGGCAACACGCTGGGACAACAGCGTCAGCAGTGATGTCCCGGCGGCACCGACGCCCATACCAATGGCGATGAACGACAGCAGGGCCACCGTCAGCCCGACGCCGGGGGCCGTCCCGGCAATGGCAGTCCCCAGAGCGGCACCCACGCCGCCCAGAGCAAGCACAAGCATCCCGCCGATGATCCAGGGGGTGCGCCGACAACCGATATCCGAACGATGGCCGAAATGGGGCCGGGACATCTGCACTAGATGATGAATGGCGACCAGAAAACCCGGAATCATGGCTGGCAGTGCCAGCTCTACCACCATCACCCGGTTTATCGTGGAGGTGGTGAGGACAACGACCGCGCCGATGGCGGTCTGCACCAGGCCCAGGCGAACAATGCCGAGCCAGCCCAGCGCCGGCAGGTTCATGCGCCGACTCCCGGCAGACCACGCACCGCAAAGGCAGCCACGAGCATACCCAGCACGTAGAGCGTCACCCCGGTACCGTTATACCAGGGCGCGAGGCCCTTGGGATCCGTCAGCAATCGGTGCATCGCCCAGAGCTGAAGCAGCATGCCGACGCCAATGGCGGCCGCAAAGGCGCCCTTGCCCCAGGCGAGCAGGAGGAAAGCGACGGTCATCTGCGGCACCAGCATGACCACACAGGCGAGGCGCGCCGCGCGATCCGGGCCCAGCTGCGCTGGAATACTGCGCACGCCCAGCTGCAGGTCGCCCTCAATCGCCTTGAAATCGTTCAGCGTCATGATGCCGTGGGCACCGAGACTGTAAAGCACAGCGAGAATAAGAATTTCATTGGCCGGCATGGCACCGCCCAGCATCACCGCGGCACCGGTCACCCAGGCAAGGCCCTCGTAGGAAAATCCGACAGCGGCGTTGCCCCACCAGCCATTCAGCTTCAACCGCGCCGGCGGCGCACTATAGGCCCATGCCAGCACCAGACCGAGCACGGTTGCCCAGAAGACCACGGCTCCCAGCGTCGCCGCGAGCAGCAGACACAACAGTGACCAGATGATCGCGTAATACAGGCCAATCCTGCCGGGGACGCGACCTGAGGGAATCGGCCTGTCAGGTTCATTGATGGCATCGACATGGCGATCGAACCAGTCATTCACTATCTGGCTCGCTCCGCAGACCATCGGCCCCGCGAGAAGCACCCCGGCAACAATCGCCCAGGGCATCTGTGCCGGTGATACGCCCGATGACACGACGCCGCAGCCGAAGGCCCACATCGGCGGGAACCAGGTAATCGGCTTGAGTAATTGAATAAAGGCCCGCGGGTCGGGACGGGTCGGTCTGGCGAGCGTTGATTCCGGGATTTGCATTGCCTGAATATAGAAGGCCGGCACCGAAGTGTCAATTGTTCATGACACTTTTTAGGCAAATTAGTGTCACATTGAGTTTACACCGGTCGATGCGCAGAATCTGCCTCAGGACGAAACCGGGTCTGACTCGAACCCGGAGATTTCATAGCGCCTCAACTTTGCGTACAGGCTCTGGCGGCTCAGGCCGAGCAACTCGGCGGCAGACGCCCGGTTGTCGTGAGTCAACTCCAGAGCCGCACGGATGCACATTGCCTCAATGACATCAGTGGACTCCCGCACCAGCTCTTTCAGGGGCAGCCGCCCCACACGATGGGTGATCTGCTCAATCGTGGAAGGCAGACCCGAACCCACCGCCTGCTGGGCGCTGACCCGGCGACTGACGTCGCGTATGAAGAAAGCGAACATCGGGCGCTGCGGCGATTCCGCGAGTGTTGCCGACACCTCGACATCAGTATGTACGCCGGAGTCACCGCGCAGCACTGTACTGAACAGTTTGACTGCCCCGCGCTCGCGCAGATTACTCAACAGCACGCTGAGATCCACACCGGAACGGCCGAGCCAGCGATCGGCAACCACGCCTACCGCCTGCTCTTCATTGACCACCTGCGAGAGATCGACAAACGCGCGATTTGCCGCCAGAACGCGACCCTCGGTATCCGTCAGCAGAACGGCATCCGGTGCCTTCTGCAGCGCGGGGGGCAGCAAGGCATCACTGCCAGCGCTGGCAAACTGCTCATGCGCCATTCTCACCAGGAAACGCGCTTCGTTGGCCTGACGCAGATAGCTGATGACCACCGTCACCAGACTGCCCTCGTTGTCGAGCTGCAGGCCCGATGCGTGGGCACGTCCCACAGACTGCGCCTCAAGCATCAGCGAATTGATGACCTGCGCACTTTCACTGCGCAGACCGAGCGGAAATGCCTTGCCGACGACACGCTGACCCTGACTGCCCAGCAGCTCCGCCGCCGCCGGGTTGGCCTCCAGAACGCGATGACTGACCGCGTCGAGCACCAGAATGGACTCAGACACGAGGTCGAACAGCTGACGATAGCGCGTCTCCACCTGGCGCAGGCGCCAGTAATCCGCCTCGAGCGCCTGCTGTGCGTTGAGCAACTGCTGACGCAGGCTGGCGACAGCGCGCATGTCCCGCCCCACCGCCAGAATGCGAGTGTCGCCCGAGGGCGCAACCATGCGGTACTGCACGGGCAGCAGCGATGAGTCAGCCAGCAGATGATTGACGTCGGCACGAATTGGCGTATCGGGTTCAGCAATGGCCGCCTCCAGATACTCTGTGATGCGGCCGCGGCTTTCAGGCGCTACCGTGTCAACAAGATCAGCACCGATCCAGCTCTCATCAATGTAGGACTGCAATTCATCGCTGCTGAGAGCCAACTCGACAATCTTGCCACTCCTGTCCAGAACAAGGGAAAAGTCCGCTACTTTCTCAAGCAGGCTCGCCAGCGCTGATATGTCCAAATCGACAAACATGCATTTGGATCCGAATAAAAAATTTAGTTTTGATTACCTTCGCCTCTAAGGGCGCAGCGCGACGATTATACACTTCCTTATCCCTGCTTTAGTTTCCCACGTCCGCAACCATAAGTTAAAGCCAGAAAGTGCTTTTTGTCAATTTAAGTGGACTATACTTTGTGTAAGGTTTAGTTGACATACGCTTTCAGGGCGTCTAACTTTGATCCTGACGACACGATAACGACGACCGGATGCCGCCATGAACAACCCGCACACAGTGCCCAGCACCCACTCTCTATACACACCCGAAGAACGCGCCCGGCGCGATGCCTCGCGCTGGACCATGGTTCAGGGCATTCTCGCGCCCCTGCAGTTCCTCGTGTTCCTCATCAGCGTCGTGCTGGTGGTGAATTTCCTGGCCAACGACAGTGGACTGGGTGCGGCAACCGCCTCGGTGGTCACCAAGACGCTTCTTCTTTACGCCATCATGATCACCGGCGCCATCTGGGAAAAAGAGGTGTTTGGTCGCTATCTCTTCGCGCCGGCCTTCTACTGGGAAGACATGGTCAGCATGCTGGTCATCGCACTGCACACCGCGTATCTCGTGAGCTGGATGTTTGATCTGTTCTCCCCCGCCGGCCAGATGTGGATCGCACTGGCCGCCTACACAAGCTACCTCGTCAACGCGGCCCAGTTCCTGCTCAAACTCGGCGCGGCGCGGCGCGAATCTGCCGCGGTGGCTTCAACCGACGATGCCGCCTGGGCGGGAGCCGCAGAATGACTGGCGCGGTACTGGCAAGTGACACGGCCCGGCAATCCCGATTCCCGGTCGAACAGGAACGCGGCCAGCGCGCGGTATTCTGTGGCCTCACCTCCATTATCTGGCTGCATCGCAAAATTCAGGACGCCTTTTTCCTGGTGGTTGGCTCCAGGACCTGCGCCCACCTTATTCAGTCGGCGGCCGGCGTGATGATCTTCGCCGAGCCACGGTTCGCAACAGCGGTCCTGCAGGACAAGGATCTTGCCGGACTCGCCGATGCCAACGAAGAGCTCGACCGTGTTGCGGCACAGGTGATCGCAAGACGCCCCGAGATCCGCACTATTTTCCTCGTCAGCTCCTGCCCCTCCGAGGTCATCAAGCTGGACCTTGGCAACGCAGCACAGAGACTCGGCGAGCGCTACGGTGGCCGCGTCAACTTTGTGGATTATTCAGGCAGCGGTATCGAAACGACATTCACCCAGGGTGAGGATCGCTGCCTTGAGAGCCTGGCGGCGCAATTGCCGACGGACACCAGCGAAAAGCTGTCCCTGATGGTGTGTGGCACACTCCCCGACGTTGTGGAAGACCAGTTTGCCCGGATCTTCGAGCAGCTGGGCATAGGCCCGGTACGCTTTTTCCCGGCGCGCAACTCGGATGACATGCCACCGGTAGGCCCGAACACACGCCTGTTGCTGGCACAGCCCTACCTCGGCGACAGCGCCCGCGCACTGATCAGTCGGGGCGCGCAGCTGCTTAGCGCACCCTATCCCTACGGGGCTGAAGGCACCAGCGCCTGGCTGCAGGCTGCCGCCACCGAGTGGGGAGTACCGGCGTCAACCTTCGAGTCGGTCACCGCAGCACCGCGCGCCCGGGCCGAACATGCGGTGGCGGTGCAGACCCGCACACTCACCGGCAGGCGCATCAGCTTTCTGCCGGATTCGCAGCTCGAAATACCGCTGGCCCGCTTTCTCCAGCGCGAATGCCAGATGGAGCTTGGCGAAATCGGCACACCGTTCTTCGACCAGCAGATTCTCGCCGGGGAATTGCCGCTGCTCCCGGAGGGCCTGCGGATTACAGAAGGCCAGGAACTCGACGATCAGCTTGATCGCGTGCGGCAGCTGCAGCCGGACCTGACGGTATGCGGCATGGGTATCGCCAACCCACTGGAGGCCGAGGGACTGCGCACCAAGTGGTCCATTGAACTGGTCTTCACGCCAGTGCAGGGCTATGACCAGGCGGGCGATCTGGCGGGACTGTTCACGCGCCCGCTGCTGCGCAAGGCACAACTGGGAACACAAATATGGAACTGACTTTCTGGACCTATGAGGGCCCCCCCCACGTTGGCGCCATTCGTATCGCCAACTCCATGCGGGGAGTACATCTGTTGCTGCACTCTCCGCAGGGCGACACCTACGCCGATCTGCTGTTCACCATGATCGAACGCAATAATCATCGGCCGCCGGTAACCTACACCACATTCCAGGCCAGGGATCTCGGTGGAAGCACGGCGGAACTGGTCACAGATACGCTGCGCAAAACCGTTGCTCGCTTCAGGCCAAGCCTGCTCATGGTCGGCGACTCCTGCACTGCGGAAATCATTCAGGATCAGCCCGGTGCGCTCGCTGAGGGCGCCGGCCTTGACATACCCGTGGTGCCGCTGGAAATGCTCGCCTACGCCCGCAAGGAAAACTGGGGGGCCAGCGAAACCTTTTACAGCCTGGTTCGCGCGCTGCTCGTCAGTCAGGCGCCAGCGGCCGGCACACAGCGTCCAGCGCGGCCCGAGGGCAGGCGCCCCAGCGTCAACCTGCTCGGGCCCAGTTCGCTCGGATTCCGCTGCCGCGATGATATTATCGAGGTGCGCAAGCTGCTCGACACGATCGGCGTTGATATCAACGTCACGGCACCGCTGGGAGCATCACCCCAGGACCTGATGCGTATCCCTGAAGCCGACGCCAACGTCTGCCTTTACCCCGAAGTCGCCGATGCCGCCTGCTCCTGGCTGCAGCGCACCTTCAAGCAGCCGACCATCAAGACCGTACCGATCGGTGTTGGCGCCACCGCCGACTTTCTGCAGGAGGTGGCCGAAACCCTGCAGCTCGACGTCAGCCCGCAAACCGCGGACGCGGTGTGCCGGCTGCCGTGGTACTCGCGCTCTGTGGACTCCACCTATCTCACGGGTAAACGCGTTTTCATCTTTGCCGACGCCACCCATGCCATTGCCGCCGCTCGGATCGCGCGTGACGAAATGGGTTTTGAGGTGGTGGGCCTGGGCACATTCTCCCGGGAACAGGCGAGGGACGTGCGCGCCGTCGCCAAGGAATACGGCCTGGAAGCGCTGATCACCGACAATTATGCGGAAGTGGAGAAGGCCGCTACCGAGCTGCAGCCGGAGATGCTGCTGGGCACACAGATGGAGCGGCACATCGCCAAGAAGCTCGGCATTGGCTGCGTAGTGATATCAACTCCCGCACACGTCCAGGATTTCCCGGCACGATACTCGCCGCAAATGGGCTTCGAGGGCGCCAACGTTATTTTCGATACCTGGGTACACCCCCTGATGATGGGGCTCGAAGAGCATCTGCTGGCGATGTTCCGCGAGGACTTCGAGTTTAATGACAATGCAACGCCATCACACCTGGCCTGCGTCGGCGGTACGGGACATCGCCCCGAGCAGGACAGCGTTGAAAATGGTGTTGCCGTCTGGGATTCAGATGCAGAAAAAGAGCTGAAAAAGATCCCGTTCTTCGTGCGCGGCAAAGCGCGACGCAACACTGAACAATATGCGGCAGAACGCGGTGTCGCCAGCATAAATGTGGAGACGCTTTATGAAGCAAAAGCCCATTACAGCCGCTAGAACGACGCCCCTTAGCTTCGTCCTGGTCACGCTGGACAATCACGTCACCAGCAGCGTTGAGCGCGCCGCTGTCAATCTCTCTGCGGAACTGCCAGGCGTCACCGTGAAGACCCACGCGGCCGCCGCCTGGGCCAGCGAGCCAGAGACTCTGCAGCGCTGCATTGATGATATTGCCACCGGCGACATCGTCGTCGTCACGATGATGTTTATGGAAGAGCACATCAACGCTGTGCTTCCGGCACTGACCGCGCGACAGCCCGACTGCGATGCCATGATCTGCTGCATGTCTGCAGCGGAAGTCATGAAGCTGACCCGAATGGGCAAGTTCACCATGGAAGGGGAGGCCAAGGGACCTGTCGCACTCCTGAAGCGCCTGCGCGGGAAAACGGGCAAGGCCAAGAGCAGTGCCGGCGCGCAACAGCTCACCGTGCTGCGCCAGCTGCCAAAAATCCTCCGTTTCATTCCCGGCACAGCGCAGGATGTGCGTGCCTACTTCCTGACGCTGCAATACTGGCTCGCGGGCTCGGAGCTCAATCTGCAGCGCTTGATGGCGTTCCTGATCGATCGCTATGCCGCGGGCGAGCGCAGCGCGCTTCAGGGAAGCCTGAAGACGGAATCTCCCATCGAGTACCCGGATACCGGCCTCTACGATCCGGGAATGAAAAAACGTATTACGGAAAAACTCACCGATCTGCCGCGCTCGAAGGACAGTGCGCGAGGCACTGTCGGCCTGCTGATCATGCGATCCTATGCGCTGGCGGGCAACACCCAGCACTACGACGCCATGATCGCCGGTCTGCGCAGCCGAAATTTCAACGTCGTAACGGCGTTCGCCAGCGGCCTCGACGCTCGACCGGCGGTTGAGGAGTACTTTATTGCCAACGGCGAGCCCGTGGTCGATGCCGTGGTGTCATTGACCGGCTTCTCCCTGGTCGGCGGACCTGCCTACAATGACTCCCGCGCCGCTGAGGACATGCTGGCCAAGCTCGACGTCCCCTACATTGCCGCCCACGCCCTGGAATTCCAGAGCCTGGAGCAGTGGGAAAATTCCGATCACGGTCTGATGCCCATCGAGGCCACCATGATGGTCGCCATTCCGGAACTGGACGGCGCTACAGGACCGGCCATTTTCGGGGGTCGATCAGACAAGGCCGAAGAGAACAACCGCCACGACATGCGCGCTCATCATGAGCGAATCGGCATGCTGGTCAACCGGGTGGAAAAGCTGGTTCTCATGCGCAACACGCCGCGCGCCGAGCGCAAGGTCGCGCTGGTCATCTTCAACTTTCCGCCACACGCCGGGAACACCGGCACGGCAGCCAACCTGTCTGTTTTCCGGTCGATCTTTAACACGCTGCAGGCCATGCGGGCCCAGGGCTACAGCATCGACATGCCCGCCGATGTGGACGCCCTGCGCAGTGCTATTATCGAAGGTAACGCGGCGCAGTACGGCGCCATGACCAACATCCAGGCAACGATCAGTGCGGATGACCATGTCGCCCGCGAGCCCTATCTTGAGGAAATCGAAGCCCAGTGGGGCCCGGCGCCCGGCAAGGACCTGACCGACGGCCGCTCTATCTTCATCATGGGTGCACAATTCGGCAACGTCATGGTTGGCGTGCAGCCAGGCTTTGGCTACGAAGGCGACCCGATGCGTCTGCTGTTTGAGCGCGGCTTCGCCCCGACACACGCGTTCTCTGCCTTCTATCGCTATTTGCGCGAGGACTTTGGTGCCAATTCGGTCCTGCACTTCGGCACCCACGGTGCTCTAGAATTCATGCCCGGCAAGCAGACTGGCATGGCCGGTTCCTGCTGGCCGGACCGCCTGATTTCCGATCTGCCGAATTTCTATCTGTACGCATCCAACAATCCTTCGGAAGGCCTGATTGCCAAGCGCCGGTCAGCTGCCACCCTGATCAGCTACATGACGCCGCCGATCACGCAGTCCGATCTTTATCAGGGCATGCTGGAGTTGAAGGCGTCCATAGATCGCTGGCGCAGCGAGCAGGATCGCGGCAGTGTTGCGCGCGATGACCTCGCCGCTCTGATACAGCTTCAGGGCAGTGAACTCGACCTCTGCCCGGCGTCACCCACCTGGACCGAGGACAGCGGCGATAACATCGAAGCTCTGCGTCGAGAACTGCTCGAAGTGGAGCAGACGCTGATTCCCCACGGCCTTCACGTGGTGGGCGACCTGCCCTCACGCAGCGAACGGTCCGACCTCTTACAGGCCATTGCACACGCCAGCCACACACTGACGCTGGACGGGAAGGCCTGCGAGGCGCTCCTCGAGGGCGCAACGCCGGAAGCACTGGCGTCCATGATCGATGCCGGGGACAAATCGGAAGAAGATCTTCTCGCCGCCTGCCGCGAACTGGCCCACACCGCCACGCTACTCGACAACAGCGGCGAACTGGAGGCCATACTGCATGCGCTGGATGGCGGATTCATCCGACCCGCACCCGGCGGTGATCTGCTGCGCACACCGGACGTGCTGCCTACAGGCCGCAATGTCCATGGCTTTGATCCCTTCCGCCTGCCGAGTGCCTTCGCCATGCGCGATGCCCGCCGCCAGACCCAGAACCTTCTCGATCGGCATGCCGTCGAGGGCAATGGTCTGCCGGAATCTGTCGCACTGGTGCTCTGGGGATCAGACAACCTGAAAAACGAAGGGGGCCCGATCGGGCAGGCACTGGCGCTGCTCGGTGCGGAACCACGCTTCGATGGCTACGGCCGCATTTGCGGTGCTACGCTGACACCGCTGGAGGAACTCGGTCGACCGCGTATCGATGTCGTGATCACGCTGTCCGGCATCTTCCGCGACCTGCTGCCGCTGCAGACACGCATGCTGGCAGAGGCCACCTACCTGGCGGCTGCAGCCGACGAGCCTGCGGAGCTGAATTTCGTGCGCAAGCATGCGCTGGCTCACCAGGCCGCTCACGGCGTCGATCTAGAGACCGCTGCCCTGCGGGTGTTCAGCAATGCCGAAGGCGCCTATGGTTCCAACGTCAACCTGCTGATCGACAACAGCCGCTGGGATGACGAAGGCGAGCTGGCCGATACCTACACACAGCGCAAGTGCTACGCCTACAGCCGCAGTGGCCAGGCAGCACCGCAGCCAGCGCTTCTGAATGATATGCTCTCCACGGTACAGCTCGCCTACCAGAATCTCGACTCCGTCGAGGTAGGCATCACAACCGTAGATCATTACTTTGACACCCTCGGCGGCATCAGCCGGGCGGTCAAGCGCTCACGCGGCGAGGACGTACCCGTCTACATCTCGGACCAGACCACCAGCAACGGCAAGGTGCGAACGCTGTCCGAACAGGTTGCGCTGGAAACACGCACACGCGTTCTCAACCCGAAGTGGTACGAAAGCGTTCTCGAACACGGCTTCGAAGGCGTGCGACAGATCGAATCCCACGTCACCAACACCATGGGCTGGTCAGCCACCACGGGGCAGGTCGCTCCCTGGGTCTACCAGAAAATGTCCGAAACATTCATTCTCGACGAGGACATGCGCAATCGGCTGGCAAAGCTCAATCCGGCGGCCTCAGTGAAGGTCGCCAACCGCCTGCTGGAAGCGCACGATCGTAAATACTGGAACCCTGACGAAGCCACTCTGGACGCGTTGCGCAAAGCGGGCGAGGATCTTGAGGACTGGTTAGAGGGCGTCACTGAAGAGGTAGCAGCATGAGTTTAGGTAATAGCATACCCGTACGACTGGTCGATCCGTCACCGACGGCACCGCCGGATGGCGACGGCAGCGAGCAGGTACACCTCGACCCCGAGATCAACATCGGCAAGGCCCAGGTATTCGCCATTTATGGCAAGGGAGGAATTGGCAAGTCGACAACCTCCTCCAACCTGTCCGTGGCCTTCTCGAAGCTCGGCAAACGCGTGATTCAGATAGGTTGTGATCCGAAGCACGATTCGACCTTCACGCTGACCAAGTGCCTCAAGCCCACCGTCATCGATGCACTCGAAGCAGTCGATTTCCACGCCGAGGAACTGCGTATCGAGGATTTCGTCTTCGAAGGCTATAACGGCGTGATGTGTGTTGAGGCGGGCGGCCCCCCTGCGGGCACCGGCTGCGGTGGCTACGTCGTGGGCCAGACGGTGAAGTTGCTCAAGCAGTTCCACCTTCTGGAAGATACCGACATCGTCATCTTCGACGTTCTGGGCGATGTGGTGTGCGGTGGCTTTGCCTCGCCCTTGCAGCACGCGGAGCGCGCGCTCGTTGTCACCGCCAATGATTTTGACTCGATTTTTGCCATGAACCGCATTGCCACGGCAATCGAGGCCAAGGCCAAGAACTACGGCGTACGATTCGGCGGTGTTATTGCCAACCGCAGCGCCAAGACCGATGAGATCGATCGTTTCAATGAGCAGGTCGGATTCAATCGCATCGCGCACTTCCCCGATCTCGACATCATCAGACGCAGCCGCCTGAAAAAATCGACCCTGTTCGAAATGGAGAACTGCGAAGGTCTTGAGGCGGTGCAGGAGGAATATCTCAGCCTGGCCCGCAACCTGCTTGCTGGCCGTGAGCCGACACCGGTCACGCCGATGAAAGACCGGGACCTGTTCGATTTTCTGGGATTCGACTGATGGGCGAAAACACTTACGAGGAACGCCGCTCGGAGATCGAGACCTACTTCGATCGCACGGCGGCGGACGCCTGGTCACGCTTGACCTCGGACGCACCGGTCAGCCGAATTCGGCAGACCGTGCGCGCGGGTCGCGACGAAATGCGCAACACCCTGCTCAGCTGGCTGCCCGAGGATCTGCGCGGATTGCGGATTCTCGATGCCGGCTGCGGCACCGGCGCCCTGTCTGTTGAGGCGGCACGGCGCGGCGCACAGGTAGTTGCCATCGACCTGTCACCGACGCTGGTTGAACTGGCACGCGAACGCGTCCCTGCGGAGATTGGCGAGGGCAGCATCGACTTCCGGGTCGGAGACATGTCTGAGCTGGATCTCGCCGACTTCGATCACGCCGTCGCCATGGATTCGGTCATTCATTACAACGCAACGGATGCGGTCAAGGTATTGACTCAGCTGGCGTCAAAGGTGTCCACCAGCATCGTCTTTACCTTTGCGCCGCGGACACCGCTGCTGTCGGTGATGCACGCGGCAGGCTCTCTGTTTCCGCGCGGCGATCGCGCGCCTTCCATTGAGCCAATCGGCGAGGAAAAACTCTTTCGACAGCTGGATACCGCGGAGTCTTTACGCGCGTGGCAACGCGGCCGTGGACATCGGGTAAAAAGTGGTTTCTACACGTCACAGGCGTGTGAGCTGCGTCGACAATAGGCCGGCAGAATGAAGCGCTCCGTCGCATTTACCCAGACCTTTCTGTCACGAGCCGGCACTCGCTGGCTACCGTTTGCCGATGCCGTTACAGAAGATCTCCCGCTCGGGCGTCTGCTGCGGCTCTCACTGTTCCAGATTTCTGTGGGCATGGCATTCGTATTGCTCAACGGCACCCTTAACCGGGTGCTGGTGCTTGAGCTCGGCCAGGCCGCGTGGCTGGTGTCACTGATGGTGTCGCTGCCACTGCTGTTTGCGCCGCTGCGTGCGCTGATCGGTTTCCGCAGCGACCATCATCGCTCTGCGCTTGGCTGGCGCCGGGTGCCGTATATCTGGCTCGGCACTCTGGCTCAGTTCGGTGGGCTGGCCATTATGCCCTTTGCGCTGCTGGTTCTGGCCGAGCCTTTCCAGGGGCCTAGCTGGGTCGGGCCCGCGGCCGCTGCACTGGCATTCCTGCTGGTGGGTGCGGGTATGCACACCACGCAGACGGCAGGTCTGGCACTGGCGACGGATCTTGGTACCGAGCGGACCCGTCCGCGCGTCGTTGCCATGATGTATGTAATGCTGCTGGTGGGAATGATCGGCAGTTCATTCCTGTTCGCCTTGTTGCTGGCGAATTTCAGCCAGCTGCGGCTGATTCAGGTCATACAGGGTGCGGCAGCGCTGACGGCACTGCTCAACGCCATCGCCCTGTGGAAGCAGGAACCGCGCAACCCGGCCCGCAACCGGGAAACCCCGCGTCCCCCCTTCGCCGTTGCCTGGGCGCAGTTCCGCCAACAGGGCCGTACACTGCGCCTTCTGATTGCCGTCGGTCTCGGCAGCGCCGGCTTCGCCATGCAGGACATCCTGCTGGAACCTTACGGTGGCGAAGTACTTGGTCTGTCGGTGAGCGCCACCACCGGCCTCACGGCCATCTTCGCCCTCGGTATGCTTTCTGCTTTCATCATTGCGTCGCGCCAGCTCAGTCAGGGCGCGGACCCGATTCGCCTGTCGGCCTATGGCGCTGTTGCCGGCATTTTTGCGTTCGCGGCAGTCATCATGTCCGCGCCACTGGATTCCGCCACGCTGTTCCGCAGCGGCTCGCTGGTCATCGGCTTTGGTAACGGATTATTTGCAGTAGGCACGCTGACTGCTGCCATGAATCTTGGCCAGCAGGGCGGTGCCGGCATGGCCCTCGGTGCCTGGGGAGCCGTGCAGGCTACCGCTACCGGCCTTGCCATAGCGGCGGGCGGCGCGCTGCGCGACATCGTTACCCACATGGCGGATGCAGGCACGCTCGGGGTCGCGCTGAGCGGCCCGGCTACCGGCTACGGCGCGGTCTATCATCTTGAAATTGCGGTGTTGTTTGCCGCACTGATCACTATCGGCCCGCTCGTGCGCGGCCCTGGCGAGCTGGCGGTAAAGCAGCCGGCATTTTATCTAGCGGAGTTTCCCGAATGACAAGAGTCCAACTGGAGGTCTCGATATGACAGGTGCAATCACTGGCTACATTGACGTAGCACAACTGGCGCTATATGCGTTCTGGCTATTTTTCCTGCTTTTGGTGCTTTATTTGCACCGGGAGGGTAAACGCGAGGGCTACCCACTGCTCACTGACGCTCACCGCAATATCCGTGTGGTCGGTTTTCCGGACCTGCCGGATACCAAGGAGTACCTGATGCCGCACGGACAGGATTCGGTCATGGCGCCGCGTCAGGATCCCGCGGAATATGAAATGGCGGCAAAGCCGCTTGACGGCACCTTCGGCTCAGCGCACCACCCCACCGGGGATCCAATGCGCGACGGCGTTGGTCCGGGAGCCTGGGCGATACGACCGCAGGTGCCGGACCTGACCATCGACGGCCAGCCGAAGGTCGTCCCGATGCGGGTGGCTACTGACTTTGCCATCAATGAAAAGGATCCCGACCCCCGCGGCAAGGCGGTCTACGGCCTCGACGGTGAAAAAGCAGGCGAAGTGGTGGATCTGTGGGTCGATCGCGCAGAACCCCAGGTACGCTACCTGGAAGTGGCCTGCACGGGTTTTCATGCCGATGACGCCGAAGGCGTTGAAGTAAGTTCTGATAGCGGACCGCGCCGGGTGCTGCTGCCGATCACACTGGCGCGTGTCAGTGGCAAGGACGGTACCGTTCGCGTGCGCTCCATCAAGGCAGAACACTTCGCCCATGTCCCGACGCTGGCAAACCCTGACCAGATCACCCTGCAGGAAGAGGATCAGGTCTGCGCCTACTACGGCGGAGGTACTCTTTACGCAACGGCTGAACGCACGGAGCCCCTGATATGAACGAGTATGAAATTGAACCGGTAAAAGGCCTGCCGGAGGAGCTCCCCGCGGGCGAGCACATGACCTGGCAGGGGTCACCTGACTGGCGCAGCATGGCGCGGCGGACATTCAGGGTTCAGCAGTTTGGCCTCTATTTTGCCATTCTGATAGGCGCGCACCAGGTGATCCACTACAGCGGCGGCGGCGACGTCGTCGGTGGCATGGCGAGTCTGGCGTGGCAGGCCGCGCTGGGCCTGTTCACCCTTGGGCTCCTGTCCGGACTCGCCTGGCTGTTCGCACGCAGCACCGTATACACGATAACCAACAAGCGCGTTGTATTGCGCTTCGGTGTCGCGATACCAATGATGATCAATCTGCCCTTCGATCGGATGCACGCTGCGGACCTGCGAGCATTCAACGATGGCAGCGGTGACATCGCCCTGCGGCTCGAGGATGGTGAGCAGATCTCCTACTGGGCGCTGTGGCCCCATGCACGCCCGTGGAGCATGTCCCCCGTCATACCGATGCTGCGCAATGTGCCGGCCGCCACCCGCGTTGCGGGGGAGCTGGCGGCTGCCGTCGCCGAGCACCGTGACGACGTTCGCACCAACGCGGCTGTCAGCGTCTCTAAGACGACCCGACAGCCCGAATCGCGCGGACTGGAACAGGCGGGAGCGCTGGCGTGAATCCACGCCACTGGTCACCGACGCGCTGGCTGGCAACACTGGTCGGCGCCATTGTCATCCTGACGGTGGCAACGGTGGCCGCAATGCGCCTCTCCGGATTCACACCGGACACGAAGGTCGACAGTGAAGTAGTCCACGAGGTCGCACTGCGCTTCGTGGATGTCGGGGGTGGTGAGGTTCATGTTTTTGAACAGAGCACCGACAGTCATATCGCCACGCTCGAGCCCGCTCAGGACAGCTTCATTCGCGGCGTCATGCGCGGCATGGCGCGCGAACGTCGCAGTCGCGATATCGACATGATGCCGCCCTTTCGTCTTGTTGCCTATGCGGATGGCAGTATTGTGATCGAAGATCCTTCCGTGGGCACATACATAAACCTGGTGGCATTCGGTCCCACCAACATCGGCTCCTTCAACACCTTGTTGAACAAAGCCGTCGCCGCCACCCGATAGCGAACGACCAGTGTCCAGCTATCTGCTCGCTATTTCGATTGCTCTGCTTGGCTGGTGGCTCAGCACCGGGATTATTCTCTATCTGAATCTGCTGCCTCGCCGCAGCCACGCCTGGAGCGTGGGCGGCTTTGCACTGCTTGCACTCGCCAGCCTCGCCCTGCTGCCCGGCATTTCCGCAGAGCACTCCCAGCCGGCTGCCATTGCCGGTTTCGCGGTAGCGTTGACCGTCTGGGGCGCGCTGGAGATCAGCTACCTGATGGGCTTCCTGACCGGCAATAACAGCCAACCATGCCCCGCCGGAATCAGCGGCTGGCGGCGCTTCCGGCTCGCTATAGCGACCAGCATTCACCATGAACTCGCTGTCGTCGCCTGTGGCGTCGCAATCATCGCACTGTCCTGGAAGGCTCCCAACCAGGTGGCGGCGGGCACCTACCTGACGCTGTGGCTGATGCGCTGGAGCGCCAAGCTGAACCTCTACCTCGGGGTGTCCAATTTCAATGAGCACTGGCTGCCGGAACGCAACCGCTACCTGGTCAGCTACATGCGCACGCGGGCGATGAACTGGCTGTTTCCCTTTTCGGTGGGACTGGCGACAATCGTGGCCACTCTGCTCGCTCTGGCGGCCTCGAGCGCGGATAATGCCGTCGACCGCCTGTCCTCTTCACTGGTCTGTACGCTGCTCGCACTGGCCATACTGGAGCACTGGTTCCTGGTTCTGCCCGTGCGTGACAGCGCACTCTGGCAGTGGGCGATCACCGCGGCAGAGCGCGTTCGCGCCCGCACCAGCCAGAGAGCATCTGCCCGCAAACCGCCTGCCTGCAAGGTAGCCATGCCGGGGCAGGCGACAGCAGGAAGCACAGCATCGGGCCAGGGGACGCGCTCCCCGGCCTTTTAAGCGCAGGGCCACACCCCGCGCCGGCAGGAATAGTGTCAATATTATTTGACAGGGCTATCAGCGGCTTCTACTCTGGAAAATGAAAACAAACAAGAACTGGAAACTAACGTACCCACTGTCTAAAAACTGTTATCTGACACCTCTCTGCACCAGCAGAGGAGTCACTGCCAGACCAGTTGTACCGCAGCGTACAGGAGGAGGTGCTCGATGAGCCCACTGGTCCAATTGCCTGACTACATCGCACACTCGAGCGGCGATCTCGACCAATTGCCGCCCTTATTTGGCTCCATTCATACTCCAGGCCTCACTGCTGGCGATTATGCCGATGTGTTGTCCTCATGGAGCGCCACGGGCAGCAGGAATATCGCCATTCACATACGCCTGCCATTCTGCCCGTCCCGCTGTCTTAGTTGTGATCACCACACCACAATCACGCACAACGGAGATGCCATTGACGATTATCTTAATTGCCTCGAGCAGGAAATCGAGATGGTCACCGATCGGATAGGTCGTCATCTGCCGCTGACGCAGCTACACCTGGGCGGCGGGACGCCAAATTACCTCAGCGATACCCAGCTGTCCCGTCTGATGGATGTCGTCGATAAGCACTTCAGTGTTTCCAGCGAGACTGAAACCTCTCTGGAAGCCAGCCCAAAGCGCTGTTCACCATCACAGCTGGCGCTGCTCAAGGGGCTGGGGTTCAAGATTATCAATTTTCAGGTCCGCGACATCGACAGTGCCGTTCAGCTGGCGGTGGGCCGATCACATTCCCTGCCCATGTTGCAGGATGTACTTGGCAGCGCCCGCAGCGAGGGTTTCGACACGATCGGCATGGATCTGGTGTACGGGCTTCCCAACCAGACCCTCGGCAGCATTCAGGAAACCATCGGGCGCATGGTGGAGCTGGCACCGGAACGGATCGTTTGTCATGCATTTTCGCGCAGGCCGGACATCTTCAAGCATCAGCGCGCCATCGATGCGTCAAGCCTGCCGTCCCTGGCTGACAAGGTTGCCATGTTCAACAGTGCCTGCGAGGCCATGCTTGACAACGAATACGACTGGGTAGGACTGGACTGTTTTGCACATCGCGACGACCCTCTGTCAATCGCCCGTCTTGACGGTAAGCTTCACCGTAACTGGGTGGGCTACACAGCGCAGCATGCCGGCGATCTGTTTGGTTTCGGTGCCGACGCCATAAGCCAGATCGGTTCCGCCAACGTCCAGAATCAGGTGCAGCTTGACGATTGGCGGCAATCCATTCAGAGCGGCAGTCTGCCACTGCAATCGGGGATGCTTGTGAGTGAGTCCGAGCGCCGACGCCGCCAGGCCATGAACGATCTCATGTGTAACCTGCAGCTGTCCGATTATCGCGATCTGCTGGAAACAAACGGTGAAACCAACACCCTTGCGGAACTTGAGCGCGACGGGCTGGTGCAGGTGACGCCGGAAAAAATTGAGGTAACAGAGTACGGTCGCTTTGCGCTTCACCAGCTCTGGGGCGATGCCTCACCACACTTCCGCGGTCTCGCCGTCCTCTGACCGGGCTGTAATGAAGAACTGCCTGCGTATAAAGCGCAGGCAGTTTTTTTATGCCTGCGCTTTATACTGCTTCCGCAGTCTGCAGTAGGCCACGCAGTACTCTATTCGCCAACGGCGTGAGGTCTTGAATCCAGACGCCCTGAGTCAGCGAACAGCAAACTGATATCTTTCATATGGCGGCCCCGCAGCTGCTGCCACTCAAGCTTGAACCAGGGTGTAAGCGTTTCCGGCGACGCTGACAGCCACCGATCCACCTCATCCACATGGAACCAGTCCCACTCAGAAATCTCACTGCGGTTCACACGCAGCTCCTGCTCATCGCCAAGCCTGCCGATATACACGGAACACAGCTCATGCTCCGAACCCAGATCGCCAAAGGCTGCCTGATACTGAAAACGGTATAGATAGCGGAGCACCGCCGACACCCCTAACTCCTGTTCCAGCCGTCGTGAGGTGGCTATCCTGTTACATTCGCCCCGGCGGGGGTGACTGCAGCAGCTATTGGTCCAGAAGCCGGGCCAGAGCGGCTTTTCTGCGCTTCGCCGATGCAGCAGAACGTGTTCGGGATCGCGGAAAAGAAAAATGGAAAACGCGCGATGCAGTCTGCCCGCACCAGCGTGAACATTGAGTTTGCTGTCGAAACCGCAGGGTTCGTCCCGGCCATTCACCAGGATCAGGGGTTCCTCCGCAAAAGAGACCTGCTGCCATCGTGGCTTTTGCATACAGGGACTCCGCGCCGCATTGCGGCTTCAGAAATGAAGAAGCCCCGGCGTGTGACAATCTGGTCGACACGCCGGGGCAGTAATGGGTCAGGAGTTGTGCCCGTCATCATGTGACGACGGGCCATACTCCTGAGTGGTCCCATGGGGACCGGTCTTTGAGCTAACTACGCGTCGCGGGAAGCGGCGCCATTTGCTGTGCAACCTGCGAACCGGCCGTCGGTCCTTCGATCCAGTTGAAGCGCTCTGTGCTCAGCAGGATGAAGTGAATCAACAGTGCCAGCGTGAACAGGAACGCCGCTGTTGCGACCAGAATTCGACGGGGGTCAAAAAGCAGCCAAAGTCTGTACATATCGTTCTCCTAATTTTCGTTTGCGGTTCACCGGAACCATTTCCGGCTTTTCCGCCAGGTTACTACCGAAGTACTACTGACTCAGCCGAGCCAGGGACGCCACATCCACACCAGAATGTGAGCTACCACCGCAACGGCGGTGAAACCCAGGAATCCCTGCATGAAAAAAGTGTGGAACTCTTTGGCTTCGTCAGCAGAGAAGCCTGAAACGCTTGTGTTGTCACTCATGATTGTTTCTCCCAAGTGAGTTTTCAGTTTGAGCACCCGGTGCGGAATCGCCCGGGATGCTCTCTACACCTGCCTGTGGATCCAGAGATCCTGGGCCGGTGATTACCCTTGACCCGGGCCGGTTGCGCAGCCTGTACGCAACTAACTCAGTAAGGATTTCCTGCAGACCGGCAGCGACATCCGGCCGCCACTGGCCGTTGCCGGGCAAAACTGCCGGCATAGTCATCTCAACCACCCTTCTTGTGCATGTCGACCGCAACACCGGTCTTCTTGCTCAGGCTGGGGAACTGGTCGATCATCTTTGCACCATACATCGGCTTGTAGGCTCCCTGGTGGCAGGTCTTGCAGCTCACCTTGAGAGGATCACCCAACGCTCCCTTACGGGAGTCCGGCAGCCAATCGGCCGTGGAATCGATATAGGCGTTGTTCATTTCGCGAACCATGCGGATGGCGTGCCAGGCTTTCAGGCGCGCCGGTGAACTTTGCTCCCAATCCGACCACGCCCGACTGTTGTGGCAGTACGTGCAGTTCACGTTCATCGAGTCGGAAAAGTGCATCATCAGCCCATAGGTCCACTCGGTCTCCTTGATGGAAGCCCGGTTGCCGTTCGGCAATGCGGTATCCGAGGCCACGCGGATTTCGTAGTCTTCTGACAGGAAGGGCGTCAGCGGGTCGTACGGCAGCGACGCGTATGCCACCGCCTTTTTACCCGCAACGTTCTGCTCTGCCCTGGCCAGACCTTTGGCATGCGGACCACCCGGATCCTCCGCCCAGACGTACTCCGGCACCGGCTTTCCACGGTGACAGGTGTAGCAGGTCACACCAGTCGGCGCGACGTGCTTGCTGCCCCAGTCCTCGTTGGCACGCTGGGTCATGGCAAACATCACCCGTGAGACGCGCTTTGTGTAAGGCGCTTCACTGGCAAAGTTGTTCCCTTCATGGCAGTACGCGCAGCCCGCTTCTGGAGCCACCCATTCGGTAATTGACGCCATCACGCGGGTAAACTGTCCGACGCTCAGGTCGCCGAGCACCTCCACATTCTGGTAAATGTCACCTGCCCGCGGACCGTCGTCGTCCTCTATCTGCGGGATAATGTCCGGCGGCATGTTTTCGGCAACACTCCTGGCACGATCATCAGGATTGATGACCACTTCCATACCCAGACCGCGGTAGCCCCGCTGCACTGTGTCCACCGGTGGCGGCTCACAGGCCGCCAGAGTGAGTGTGGCAAGTGCAGCCCCGACCACAGGTAAACGAAGGTTAGGTATCATTTTCATTGTCCAGCTCCCGTTGTCAGGGGATCTTGCAGCGGCATTGCCTCAAGCGCAGGGTAGGCCGGCGCAATACCGTGTTTGACACCCCAGAGATACCAGTTGTCTACAACCGTGCCGGTAAGCAGGATGCCGATACCACCGGTAATCACTGTCAGTACCGCAAACCAGAGACCCCAGCGGTGAATTGATTCCATGGTTGCATTGAAGCCCATGGTCCAGCGCCAGAACAGTCCGGCGCGCTCAGAGGCGGTGCCGCGGTAGGTGATCTGGTCGATCTCACGGTCACCACCGTAGCGACTGGTTGCCAGAATGGTTGCACCGTGCATCGCGAAGAGCAGGGTCGAGCCATATAGGAACACAATGGACAGCATGTGGAACGGGTTATAGAACAGGTTGCCGTAGCGGATAGAGAACGCCGCCGTCCAGTCCAGGTGGGGGAAGATGCCAAAGGGCACGGCCTCGCTCCAGCTACCCATCAGTACCGGCCGGATGAAGCCCAGCACCAGGTACAGCCAGATGGCACCGGCAAAGGCCCAGGCGATGTGCGTACCCATGCCGTTCTTGCGCGCCAGATTGTAGGTTCTTACCCACCAGAGCAGAATTGATGCTGTCAGGAAGAAGCCTGCCATCAACCACCAGCCACCATCGTGCAGCGGCGGAATGCTGAGTCCATACTCCGGCGGCGGCGGCTCAAGGGCCAGCCAGAAAAGCTGCCGTATGAACTGCACCGGGTCCCAGTTCACCGACGCCAACATGTTGAGGCCGATGATTTCGATCGCTATAAAGCCGAAAAGTATCGACAGTACACCCGTCGGACCGAGATAGATCGGCCCGAGCTGGGCATCACCAATCTTGCCGAGCCAGTAGTTTTCCGTTGCACCCGTGCGGTTGCTGGCATCACTGCCGATGTCGGTGCCCGAGTAAATAGGGGCCGTCACCTGGACGCGGGTAAAAATGTTTTGATATTCAGCCATGCTGTAATCCTCCGCTTAGTTCCAGATGGGCAGTTCGAGCCACCAGTTCCACCATTCCGGCCAACCTCTGGTCCAGAAAGGTCCACTGATGATGATGCACACCGCACTCCAGAAACCGGCCGACAGGGCCAGGAACAGGCCCAGACGGTGAATGCCGAGGGCACCGATGGAATAGCCGATGTCGTCGCGGAAAAACGAGTTCTCGTGCTCCGCTGTTTTCACGTTCTCACCCTTCTTCGGGTTGGTTACTGACAGGATCAGGCCACCGTGCATGGACAATGCCAGCGTGGTGGTGAAGAAGAAGGTGATGGCGAGCATGTGCGCCGGGTTGTAATGGAAGTGCAGGTACTGATAGCCGACGTTGGACACCCAATCGAGGTGACTGAGAATCCCGTAGGGAAAACCATGACCCCAGGCGCCCATCAGCAGCGGGCGGAAGACCACCAGGGTCAGATAGGCAAACACCGCGACGCTGAAGGCGAAGGGAATATGCAGCCCCATGCCGAGCTTGCGCGATATCTCTACCTGTCGCAATGCCCAGGAGATAAAGGCCCCCGCGGCACATATGGTAATGATCTGCCAGAGTCCACCCTCGGCGAGGGGCGCCAGGCCGAGACCATAGCTCAGGTCCGGCGGTGCAATATTGATCTGCCAGATGTTCCAGGTCGTACCCATGGACGCGCCATAAATAATCAGCAGCGTACCGAGAATACTGAAGAAGGCCGTGGTGACGCCGAAAAAGCCGACGTAGAACGGACCTACCCAGAAGTCGAAGAGGTCGCCTCCGATGAGGGTCCCCCCCCTGACCCGGTATTTTTTCTCGAAACTCAGCATTGTCATAGTTTTTCCTCCGGTCCAGATGCGGGACCTGCTAAATAAAACCAACACATCACCGGGACCCCGTCCCGACACCTGGCGTCGGTCATAGCAGACTGACACCGCCTGTTTTTGCTTGATCTTTGCACGAGCACCTCCCCGGTCTTAACGCATGAACGCGTAGGGAATCACTGTGTAAGCCGTGCGTCTGGCCTCGGCGAACAGGGACTCTCCGCGGGCGGCACGCGACGACAGCGGTCGCAACTTGCGCGGAAGAAGTCGGCTCACCGCCGCCACCACCAGGAACCACAACAGCGATACCGCGATCAGCAGCCGGAATTCGATCCGGTCGTGCAGCGGTGTTGCATGGGATACGGCTTGCGTAGACGTCGACGTTTTCATAAAACTCCCCTGGCCCTGCAGCGAGGGCTCTTCGATACCTGGTGCGTCCAGCCCGAGAGGGGCGCCACACCATCAATCCGTGTTCTTGCAGTCACAGTCATGCCACAACTCCGGCTGACAATACCTGCCGCGCAGCCTGCAGATGGCTGACGGTGACCTGTTCGGCACCGCTGCCTCGCGCAGCATTTTCGGCGGCATCCCGCAGGCGTTTTGCTGCGGAAATCCGCACCAGAATCGGCTCGGCAGCAACGAGCTTGTCGAGCTCGAGCTCCGCCGCGACTTCCCAGGCAATCGACGCGCGTTCGCGCGTCGGTGTCGCTGGCGCGCGATCGAGATCTGAACCCAGCGGCAGGATGTTGAACAGCGCATCAAACAGCGCGTTGCAGACTTCCTGGATGAGATAACAGGCGCCGCCATAACCCATGAATGGCGTACCGGTGTGCCTGCGGATGACTGTGCCGGGCAGCGATGCCGGGATATACACACCGCGAACACCGGTTTCGGCCATGTACATGCGCTCGTTGTAGCTGCCGAACAGCACTAGCGGCGGCGTGTTCTGCACCGCTTCGCGTATGGCGTTATTGTCAGGCTTGACCCCGGGGCGGCGCTCAAAGGCAAAGTTGCAGGGCAGCCCCATTTCCTCTTCCAGGAAATGGCGGATACCGCGGGTGTAAGTGGCATTCGCTGAAATGCCGAAGCTCGCAGTGCCGAAGAAATCCTGGGTGACCGATCGCCACAGATCCCAGATCGGCTTGATCGTGGTGTGCTTCTCGCGCTCAATGAACGGCGTGGGGTCAAGATCAAGCAATTCACCCAACTTCTCGAGAAACTTGGTGGTGCTGTGCAGACCGATAGGCGCCTGCAGGTAAGGACGGTCCAGCTCTTCGCATAGCAGCCGTCCGAACTCGCGATACATGCAGACGTTGATATCGGCTTCCGCGAGCTTGTAGACATCATCAACGTGACAACCCAGCGGGAACACCATGTTGACTTCTGCACCGATACCCTCGATCAATCGGCGTATTTCCGCAAGATCGGACCAGGTATTGAACATGCCGTAGATCGGGCCAATGATGTTGACCTTTTTGGTTGCCGCCGCATTGGCTTTCTTTGCCTTGGCGATTTTCTTGGCTTTCTTGGCTCCGAAACGAGTCCACAGCCAGTTCATCGCGCGATCTGCACTCTGCCACTGGTCTTCATCGATCGTGCGCGGTAAAAACCGCTCAATACCGGTGCCCTGGGGCGTGACACCGCCACCGATCATCTCGGCAATGGAACCGGTGACCACGACACTCGGCTGATCCGGATCCAGCGTTTCGTGGGCGCGACGCATCGCGCCCTCGGTACCGTGCTGTCCGAGTTCCTCTTCACCCAGACCTGTGACAACCACCGGCAATTCATGCGGCGGCAGCGCGTCGGTGTAGTGCAGGACAGACGTCACCGGCAGATTCTCGCAGCCCACAGGCCCGTCGATGATTACCTGCAGACCCTTGACAGCCGTGAACACATAGACAGAGCCCCAGTAACCGCCAGCCCTGTCGTGATCAAGTACCAACATCAGGCACCTCCCGCAGGCGCTGCACGGCCGACCGGGGCATGCTTCGCGTCGAGCATTTCCGGCTGCCAGACCCCGGCGTTGTCGCCGCTGCCCACACCGTGGAAAAACGCTTCCATGTCATCGAAGCGAGACTTGTTTGCCAGTGCCGCGTTGATGACCTCGGCAATGGAGCCAGGACCGGCGACGCCCATCAATGGGCGGGCCGAAATCAGGTTGGTGAAATACAGGCTGGGAATCGCCAGCTCTTTGGCCTTCTGCACAACCGGCGTCGTGCCAATCGCGATATCCGGCTTGTAGTGGTGCATCGCCGCAACGTCTTCCTCGAGCGACGCACGGAATTTCACTTCAACGCCACGCGCCTCAAGCCACTCGCGATCAATGTCGGACCAGCGTGTCTTCGGGCAGGCAGAACCGACATAGCAGAGATCGGCACCACTTTCGACCAGCAGGCGCGCGACCAGCAACTCGGATCCTTCGTAACCAGACAACGTAATGCGGGCATCGATACGCGTGGTTTCGAGCGCCGCCTTGATCGCGGGCAGTACGGCTTCCTTCGCGGCATTGAGCCTGTCGTCATCAATATTCAGCAACGCTGCAAGCGATTCCAGCCAGGCTTCCGTACCCTCGTAGCCGACCGGCGCGGAGCCCACAGCCGGCCGCCCCGCGGCTTCGAACTGACGGTAGCTGGCCGTATAAAAGGGATGAATCATCGCCACCGCCGAGCAGTCGAGTGCGGCATACAGTTCGCGCCACTCGCGTGTCGGGACGGTTGGGCCCGCGCACAGGCCCATTGGCGCCAGCAGTCGGGAAATTGTCATTGCGTCGACCGGGAATATTTCGCCGACCAGCGCCACTGATGGCATCTCGCTCCGCGCCTGCTCGGGAGCGGCAACCGGTCCGTTCTCGACCTCGGTGCGCGCATAGCGCAGCATGGCGCCGGCCAGGATGTCCTTGGCTTCGGCATGGGTCGGCACACCAAATCCCGGAACATCAATACCGATAATGCGGACACCGTTGATGGCTTTAGGCAGCAGGTCCAGAGGAACGCCGGATGCCGTCGGCACACACAGGTTGATAATGACGACCGCATCGTACTTGTCGGGGTCGGCCAGCGTATGGACAGACTCGCGAATATCCTCGAACAGCTTGCCGGTCACCAGCGTCTCGGAATCGAAGGGCACGTAACCGACCGTGCGCCGGGCACCGTAGAAGTGGGAGGTGAAGGTCAGACCGTAAACGCAGCAGGCCGAACCACTGAGTACCGTCGCCGTGCGCCGCATACGCAGACCCACGCGCAGTGAACCGAAGGCCGGACACATACTCTGGGGCTGATCATGCGGCCCCATCGGGTAATCTTTCTTGTACTGCTCGAGAACCGCTCCCTTGCCGGACAGCGTTGCCTCGGCCTGCATGCGATCGGCACCGGCATGGCAACCGGCACCTGAATCAACCGCCTGCTCAACATCTGCCAGCGGAATATCACCCGCGGGCGCTGTTTCCGGGAGTCGCTCGGCGCCGTTCAGGGCAGGCTTCTCCAGCGTGGCGTCTGTGTGATCAGACGGTGTCATAAATCACCTCCAGGGATTCCTTGTTCAGCACGGCTGCGCTGCAGAGGTCTTCCTGGGTAGCGGGCTGCAGGACGACGTCGCGCCCGGTGGTGTCGCTGGAGAACAGGTCCAGCAGACCGTCCGGCGTCAGCGGCGTCGGGTGGTGTGGTGGCGCTTCCGCCACGTTCTTGGCAAGACCACCGAACAAGGATCCCCATTCACCTTCCGGGAAACCGATAATCTCGTAATTGGCGCTCTTGCGCCGGATGTCGTCGTGAGCCGGAATGCTGGCGAGTTCGGGGATACCGACTGCCTTGCAGAACGCCTGGGCCTCACCAGACCCGTCATCCTTGTTGGTCACCATGCCGGCGACGCCGACGTTGCCGCCCAGCTTGCGGAAGTATTCAACCGCAGAGCAGACGTTGTTAGCGACGTAAAGGGACTGCAGATCGTTGGAGGCCACCACGATGACCTTCTGGCACATGTCCCTTGCAATGGGCAGACCGAAACCGCCGCACACCACGTCACCCAGGAAATCGAGCAGCACGTAATCAAAGTCCCAGTCGTGGAATCCGAGCTTTTCCAGCGTTTCAAAACCATGGATGATGCCCCGACCACCGCAACCGCGGCCAACTTCCGGACCGCCGAGCTCCATCGCGAAGACGCCGTCACGCTTGAAGCAGACATCCTCAATGCGGACTTCCTCACCGGCTTCCTTCTTGCGCGAGGCCGTCTCGATAATCGTCGGGCAGGCCTTGCCGCCAAACAGCAGCGAGGTCGTGTCACTTTTCGGATCACAGCCGATCAACAGCACTTTCTTGCCCTGCTGGGCCATCATGTAGGACAGGTTGGACAGTGTGAAACTCTTGCCAATACCACCCTTGCCATAGATCGCGATGATCTGCGTTCCAGGGCCATCTTTCGAGCTGGCGAGCATGTCGGTATCGTCAAGGGTTCCGTCTTTTTCCATATCCGGCGTAAACTGAGCGACAGACGCTTCCGTCATTTCGCAGACCTCCAATCCAGAATCATTTTGAGGCAGTCCGCATCAGCGAATGCCTGTTCGTAGGCCGGCTCGGCGTTCGCCGCCGGCGAGCGGTGTGTAATCAGTCCGTCGAGTGACAGTGCGCCACTGGCGAGCAGTTCAGTCACCCTGAGCAGGTCGGCCGGCTGCCATTCCGCCGAGATGCGCAGCTGTGCTTCACGCATGAACGCGGGCGGGAAGGCAAACGACACGGGCTCCTGGTAGAAGCCCGCAAGAATGACGCAGCCGGCGGGTGCCAGGCGCGAAATGAGCGTGTCGAGCAGACCCGGTGCGCCGCTGGCGTCACAGATCAGACGGTAGTCACTGCGAGTATCGGCATCGGCTTCAATAACGCTGTAGCCCTCGGCACCAGTGCGTCGCGACGCCTGACTCTCCCAGACAGTCGGCGCTGCGCCGCCAAGGGCGATAACCGTGCGCGCCGCGAGTCGGCCGAGCACGCCGTGGCCGATAATCAGATCCGGCAGAGAGCCCTCCGGCCCGCGGGTAACCGCGCGATACGCTGTTGCCGCGAGCGCCAGCAGGGTCGCCTCCTCGCCAAGGCTCTCGGCAAGTGGCGTCACACGTCCGCCATCAACGACCAGTCGCTGGGCAGCGCCCCCGAAAAGCCCCTGCACGTCCGTGAATCCTCTTGAGCCAGGCACGAACACACGCTGGCCGAGCTGTAGATCACAGTCGCTGCCAACCGCGCTGACGCGACCAACAGACTCGTAACCCGGCACCAGGGGATAGGCGAGGCCGGGAAAAGCCGGCATACGACCCAACCAGAGCAGTCGTTCTGTACCGGTACTGATACCGCTCCACTCGACATCCACGACGCAGTCACCATTGCCCGGCAGGGTTAGGCCCACGCTACGTACGGCCAGCTCGCCAGGCTGCTCAAACACGACGGCGGCAACGCGATCTGTCATTGGGCGCCTCCGATACGTGCTCGCTGCAGGGAATGACTGACCATGTGATTTATCGCTTCCATGGGTGTCAGTTTAAGTTTACATTCCGAGATGTCAAGTTTAATTAACAACGTCGGCACCAATTTTCGCGACCAGCACGCGCACCAGCATAGGCTGCGATGTCTTGAGCTCACGCACGCCCTGAAATCCCGCCTCTCTCAGCATCGCGGAGAGCTCCCCGGCGCTGCGCGGACGGCCACTGCCCATGGCCAGCAGGTAGAAGCCGAAGTAGCCGTCACCCACCGGTTCTGCGCCCGGCGTCTGTGCCATGGGCTCGGCAATCATGACCCTGCCACCCGGACCTAGGGCTGCGTGGGCGCGCGACAACAGTTCCCGCACCGGCTCATCGTCGTGATCGTGAAGCACGCGAACGAAAGAAATCAGGTCGGCACCCTGCGGCCAGACATCGGCAAACATATCGACCGGCGCCGCCGTGGCTCGCGGCGCGACGGCAGCTTCAGCCAGACGCGTGGCGGCGCGCTCGGCCACCGCGGGCAGATCCATCACAGTGCCCTCAAGGTGCGGCCAGCGGCGCAGTGCGGCGGCGAGGAACACGCCCTCACCCCCGGCGACGTCCAGCAGGTGGCTCGCCGATTTCATGCTCACTGCATCGAGAATGTCGTTGCACAACATGGCCTGCGAAGCCGCCATCAGCTCGCTGTAGGCAGCGACCTGGTCGCCTCCGATGCCGCCGCGATCCTCGCTGCCGGCATAGGGCCAGTAAGCCGCCAATCGGGTCTCCCCGGGGTTCGCCAGCAGGGCTAGCGGATCGACGAGGTCGGCATACAGCCGCTCATGATGGCTCACCATGGCAGCGATGGATGGATTGCCAAGCATGACGGCACCGAGATCGCCCAGACGGTAGTCCTCACCCGCGGGCTGCACCAGCCGCAGGGAGGCCGCGGCTCGCAGCAGGGTCAGGGCAGCAGACTCGGGCAGGTCGACGGCACGCGCTATGCCGGCAACACTGCGCGGCCCGCCGGCAAGCGTCTCCAGCAGGCGCGACCGGACACAGGCAAAGAGGATCTGTGAATAGACGAAACCGGCGCTTATGTCGAACAGGGTCCGGGCCCGACGCCGCGCCAAAGGGCGCGTCAGCGGAAAGCGTGCCGCAGCGCGCTGGAAACGTGGACTGCCCAGAAGGCGATCACGCCAGGCGAGGATCCATTCACCCATGCCGTTCGATTCTTGCTGCTTTGTGTGTGAAAGATCCTCTCCGGTGCTAGCTTCTGTACGCATCAGGCAGCCTGCACCACCAGCCCCTTGGGCAGAAAGCGTCGTGACTGATTGCGCACCAGCGCCTGCAGCTGCTCCCGGCCAGGGCACGCGGGCACCGCGTCGACACTGGCATCAACCCGCTCTCGCAAATGCTGCACGGCACCCTCAAGACCAAATTGACGCACCGCACTGGGTCGGCCAAGCGCAACATCCTGACCGGTGGGCTTGCCGATAACGCTGGCGTCCGCCGCCGCATCCAGAATATCGTCCGCAACCTGGTAACTATGCCCGATGGCATCACCCAGCGGCCGCCACAGAGCAGGATCCGCACCGGCAACCGTCGCTCCCGCGCAGGTCGCGGCGATGAACAGCGCGCCAGTCTTTGCCTGGTGGTAACGGGCGAGGTCTACCTCTGATTCGCATTCCCAGGCCTGGCCGGCACAGATCCCCATCGGCGCACCGACGCCGCCAGCGATGCAGGCCATCAGGGCCGGCAGCCGGTGCGCCTGCGCCGTGGCTACGGCCGCTCGCGTCAGGCTGCTGAAGGCCTCGACAATCAGCGCATCACCACACAGCAATGCCAGCTGTTCGCCGTATTTCTGATGCACTGATGCCTTGCCGCGACGCTCGTGCGCGTTATCGAAACAAGGTAGGTCGTCATGCACCAGTGACGCGCAGTGGAGCAGCTCTATCGCGGCCCCGGCAGCACCGGCGAGATCGGCATCATAATCTCCGGTAGCGGCCGCAACCGCCAGGCACAGCTGGGGACGCACCCGCGCGCCACCCGGGAACACGGCGTAGCGCATCGCTTTTGCCAGACGTGGCGGGCAGCCCGCCGCCGTGGCGTGATCCAGCGCCGCATGCAGAGCGCGCTCGTACACCGGTAGTGAGGGATTTCCGCTTGTCGTTATACCAGGTTCAGCCATGCGATCCACCTGAATTGCTGCTCCAGGCCAGGCCTTTACAGATCACCTGCACAACCCACCGGAACATTGTTTGATGTCTACTTTATTTGACACTCTTATATGTAATTTAGATTAGACACTGGTAAACTGCAAGCGACTTTGCGGACTTTTCACTCCAGCCGCGCCGAATCCCAGACGGAAATGACATGCTCCAATCCGAAATCCTGCCTGACTCACCCAGGACCGGCTTTGCCTCTGCGGTAGGCGTCAATGGCTATCAATGGTGGTATATCGACGCATTGAGCGACGATGGGCGATTCGGGCTGACGATTATTGTCTTCGTCGGCAGCGTCTTCTCACCCTACTATGCCGCTGCCAGGCGCCGTGGGCCCACCGACCCCGGAAATCACTGCGCGATCAACGCCGTGCTCTACAATCCGGGAGGCAGAAAGGTGTGGGCGCTGACTGAACGCGGTCGCAACAATCTGATTCGGGATGCAGCCCATCTGCAGGTGGGTCCGAGCGCAATACACTGGGACGATAAGACGATATCTGTCGCAATAGACGAAATTACGGTGCCGCTGCCGCGACGCCTGCGCGGCCAGGTGCGACTGACGCTACCGTGCATCAGTCGCGAGGATTACGCCATTGATCACGATGGGCGGCACCGCTGGTGGCCCATCAGCCCTGCATGCAGGGTGTCGGTAGAACTCGAAGCGCCCCGACTGTCATGGCAGGGCGAGGCCTACTTCGACAGCAACCGCGGCAGCGAGCCCCTCGAGGCCGGATTCACGGACTGGGACTGGTCCCGGGCAACCCTCGCCGATGGCGGCAGTATCGTGCAATACCACACGCGCCCACTGGACCCGGGCGCGGCGGCAACAGCGCTGGCGCTGCGGTTTGATGCGCAGGGGAAGGCAGAGCGGATCGCGCCACCACCCGGAGTGATACTGCCCACAACCGGGATCTGGCGCATTCCCCGTCAGACCGGGGCAGATACAGCGGGAAGGACGCGAGTGCGACGCACACTGGAAGACACGCCGTTCTATGCCAGGTCCATGCTGGAGACACAGTTACTGGGAGAGCACGTCACCGCGTTCCATGAAAGTCTGTCGCTGGTGCGCTTCCGTCAGCGCTGGGTGCAGAGCCTGCTGCCGTTCCGCATGCCCCGAAACACGCGACCCGTTCGCGGTGGGCCCGGCTGAATTCCGCCACCCGCACGCGATGCTGACATGGCCTGCTGGCGACAAATTCAGCCAGCGGCCGACCTGCCTTGGCTATCGCGGGCATCGAGCGCATCGGGCGATCGTTCACGGCGCTCAAGATCCTGCAGCAGTGCCAGCATCCAGGCAACCTTGCCCTCATGCTCGACGAGAGAACTCACCCGTGGGCCGGGATGTGAATTGACGGCCTCCACCAGGAAGCGGTTCTCCCGCAGAACGGGCGCCGACACTGCGTCGGCGTCCAGAAGCGGCAGACCCGCAAGCCGCAGCAGGTGCCGGAGCTTGCGCTGCGCAGGAACCACAGCGCGCTGGTTCACGCTGTCGTAATCCAGGCGCTCAACCTCATTGCCAATGGCCGAGTACAGCAGTCGCGCTGCATACATGCCGGGGCGACATCGCAGCGGCAGGCGGGTCAGGCCGGCATCCGCCCGCCGGTAGAGTTTATCGGCCACAGTGAGAAGACGCCGGGTCACGAGAGTCAGCCCGGCACTGTGCTGTGGCGCCCGGACGAACGCCGCCGGATCGATTCCCGCCTCGCGCAGCCACGCCGCAGGCAGGTAAAGCCGCCCGTTGCGGGCATCCTCCCCCACGTCCCGGCTGATATTGGTCAGCTGCATGGCAACCCCCATATCCGCCGCACGCGCCAGCACGCTGGCATCACGTATTCCCATGATGACCGCCATCATCACCCCGACGGAGCCAGCCACTCGCGCCGCGTAATCGAGCACCTCCGACAGCGTCTCATACTCGCGCTCAGCCGCATCCCAGGCAAAGCCCTCCAGCAGAGCATCCAGCAGACCTCGGGGCAGACCATAACGCACAACAACGGATGCGAGCGCACGATCCGCGGCGTAGTCCTCCGGCGCGCGCGCGTACACGGCATCCAGGCGGCCGTGCAGCATCTCCAGCGCCAGATGCGGCGCACCGCTGTCATCGACAGCGTCGTCCGCCTGGCGGCAGAACGCATAGAGCGCGGTGGCAGCGTCGCGACAGTGATAGGGAAGAAAACGGGATGCCGCGTGAAAGGATCGCGACCCGGTCTTCAGCAGGCCGCGGCAGGCGGCCATGTCGGCCTCGCGCAGCGGCGGTGGAGCCTCAGCGGAAGGTATTGGCATGCGGCACAACGGTATCAAGAACTCGCGCAGAGGACAGTACGCCAGGCATTCCGGCGCCGGGGTGAGTGCCTGCGCCCACCAGGTACAGATGCCTGACATCCTCGCTTCGATTATGCGGCCGGAACCAGGCGCTCTGCCAGAGCACGGGCTCGAAACTGAACCCGGCACCGCGGAAAGACAGCAGCCTTTCTTCGAAATCCAGCGGCGTCATGACGCGCGATGTCACCACGGCCTCGCGCAGGCCGGGGAGCATCGTTTCCTCCAGCCGGGCCTCCACCGCCTGTCGATAGCTCTCGGCATGCTCCTTCCAGTCGACGTCGGCGTCCAGATGCGGCACCGGCGCGAGCACATAGAAACAATCGTGTCCCTCTGGCGCCATGGAGGGATCGGTCGCCGTGGGCCGGTGCAGATACAGGCTGAAATCCGCAGTCAGCTTCTTGTGTGCAAAGATATCTTTCAGCAATGGCTCGTAGCGGGGGCCGAGCACGATGGAGTGGTGTGGCACGTCCGGGTATTGTCTCTTGGTACCGAAGTACCAGACAAACAGGCCGTTGGAGGAACGCGACCGCTCGATACGCCTGTTGGTCCAGTGACGGCGGTGCTGCTCCGGCACCAGATGCCGGTAGGTCCACGCCGAATCGGCATTGGAAACGACCAGGTCTGCCGGCAGGACCTCACCAGAACGCAGACGCACACCCTTTGCGGTGCCCTCTTCCACCAGGATCTCTTCCACCTCTGCATTCATGCGCAGCTGGCTGCCCTGCCCTCGAATCAGATCGACCAGACCGTTGATGATGCTGCCGGTGCCCCCCATTGCGGAGTGCACGCCCCACTGCCGCTCCAGGAATGAAATGAGGGTATAGACCGAGGTGACCGCAAATGGATTGCCGCCCACGAGCAGGGGATGGAAACTCAGAACGATGCGAACATAAGGGTCGGTTACGTACTTCGCAACCTGGGAATAGACACTGCGATAACCGCGCAGGTGCACCATGTCCGGCAGAAATTTCAACAGCTCGGCAAAGGTGTCAAACGGCAGATGCCCCACCTTTTCAAAGCCGATTTCATAGGCCTTGCGGCTGGCATCCATATACTCGTCATAGCCCGCAACATCGTCCGGATTGAAGCGGGCGATCTCGGCCTTCACAGCCTCCGGGTCACCGCCGTAATCGAACACCTTGCCGTCGTCAAAACGGATGCGGTAGAACGGCGACATCATGCGCAGATCGACATCGTCCTCGAACCGGCGACCACACATGTTCCACAGTTCGCGCAGCAGGAAAGGCGCAGTGACGATCGTGGGGCCAGCATCAAAGGTGAAGCCGTCCTGGCGGAACACGTAGGCGCGTCCACCGGGGGCATCAAGCTTGTCGACTACGGTAACGCGAAAGCCTCGCGCGCCAAGACGTATGGCTGCGGCCAGACCGCCGAAACCGCTACCGATAACAACGGCATGGGGCGCATCGGGACTGGCAAGCGGCACTTGAGGCGTTTCAGGAAGGGGGCTGTTCATGGGCTGAGCACTGCATCGTACGGAGTCGGAAAGAGAATAGCAGCATGGTGCGGTGTTTCACACCCACAGCGAAGCGCAGCGGATGCGAATTCGCGCCGCGGGCGTAAGGTCTGGTGGGGGCGGGGACAGCGCTCATCAGCCCAGCAACCGGACTTCCGCCGCCGCCTCTCTCACAAACCCGACAAACTGCGCCGGGTCCTCCTCGTGACCCAGGTGCCCGAGCTCGTGCACGATACGCAGATGGGCACAGGCAAGCCGCGCCTTGAGAAAGCGCGCCTGCGCAGCGGGTACCGCACGGTCATTTACGCAGGCCACCAGATACAGTGGCGTATCGAGCGCGAGAAGATCCCGCTCCAGCGTCGCGAGATCCCAGTTGGCCATCATAGCCAGCACGCCGCGTATGTGACGTGGCGACTGCGACAGGCTTTGATAGTGAGCGAGGTCCAGTGAGGCGCTTCGCGAGCCAGTCTGCTCAATCAGGCGATCGACCATGGGCGAGCGCCTGGCGCGCCGCGCCAGCAGGCCCGGCAATATGGGCACGGCAGCGAGTGCACGCGCCGCGCGCGGAAATACCTTGCCCATCAGGCCTTCGAAGGGCAGTAGCGCACCGTTGAATGAAACGATCGCGGCTGGCCGGATCAGGCCATCCAGCGTCATGCGGACCAGGACGGCCGCGCCGGCCGAGTGCCCGACCACCAGCTCTGGCTCCACTCCCAGTGCATCGATGAGACTGGCGACCAAGGTGGCCATGCCAGGCAGTGACTGCTGCTCGCGCGCGGCGGGATCGGTATAGCCGTGTCCGGGAAGATCCGGCGCAATCACGCGGAAGTGCTGCGCCAGCAGAGGTGCCATGCCGGCCCAGGAGTGGGTGGCAGCACCGGTGCCATGCAACAGCAGAAGCTCGGGGCCCTCGGTGCCTAGCTCCTGCACATGCCAACGCAGCCCACCTGCCTCCACGTAGCGACTGGCTGTGCGATTGGGCCACTCGTCGTGAATCTCGCTGAGATCCTCGCTCATCGGCCGGACGCCAGCTGCACGCTGTCGCGCAGCATCGCCGCGTCGGCATGGGGCAGCGGCAGATAGCGGCCGTCCAGCGCGCTCGCCAGGGCGGCGGCATTCGGATGCGGACGCGGCGAGGTATCAATCACCATGGTGGGAACACGGCAGCTGCGCACAATTGCGGCAGCCGCCAGCGCCTCCTCAAAGGCCTGCTGGCGCCCCGGCTTTCCGGCCCGGGTGATATTGGCGCGAGCATCGGTCAGCAGAACAATACTCGGCGTGCCGCCGCGTCGCTGGATTTGCACGGCGAGCTCGCCCGCCGCATCAATCGCACTCGCGAGAGGGGTGCCGCCACCGCCCGGCAATGCCGAGAGATTGCGCTTGGCGCGAACCAGCGATCGCGTGGGCGGCAGCAGCATCTCGGCAACCTCACCCCGGAACGCAATCAGCGCCACCTGATCGCGGCGCACGTAACAATCGTTCAACAGCAGCTCCACCGCGCCCTTGGCCTCCGCAAGCCGATGCAGCGCCGCGGAACCGGAAGCATCCACGGCAAAAATAATGGTGCTTTCGGTTCTTTCGCGGAAGCGGGTAACACGGAAATCCGAGCGCCGCACGATGATTCCGGGGCCCCCGGCATTGGCCTCCGCATCCTGTTCGGCGCGACGCAGACGCTGCCAGGGCGCTGCCGTCCGCAAGGTGTCGATAAGACTGAGACGCGCGCCACTGCGTGGATCGCCAGGCATGGTACCCATGGGACGCCCGCGGGCCTTGGAACGTTGCTGGATACCCGAGCGCCCTGCGGGCGAGTTGCCGCGACTGCGCTGCGCCAGCCCGGACTCAATGCTGGCGAGCAGTGCGGCGGGTATAGCCGCCGTCGCGGCCTCAAGGATGCGATCCTCCAGAGGCTGCTGCCCGGGCTGGTCATCATCGTTTTCCGCGCCGCTGTCCCGGTCATCGTCATCCGGGTTCTCCGGATCATCGGAGGTGTCATCAGCGGGATTGTCCTCCGGGGGCTCGGGTTCCGGCGGCGGTTCATCCGGCTGTTCCTGCTCTTCATTTTCCTCCGGCGGCGCCGCGGGCGCCCGCGTCGCCCGCGGCGCCAGCACAAGGCGCGCCGCGGCGTCGAGATCGCCGGCCTCAACGAGCTCGCGATCCGACAGCGCCGCAACTGCCCGCGCACACGCCAGTGCAAACTGACAGGCCCGCAGCGAGTCAATCCCCAGCATGGCGGCGGTGGCGCAGATGGCTTCCAGAGCGTCGTCATTCACCATGACCCGGGGAAAACGCGCGCGGGCCTCGGCGATGGCGTCTGCACTGAAGCCCGAGGCATCGAGGTCACGGATGCTCAGGGGCGTCAGATCGAGGTGGAATGCCAGGCGGTCGCGCAAAACAGGCGACAGCGCCTCGTCATCGGCCTGGCCTTCATCCAGGGCAATCAAGGCGAGACGGGCAGCGACGTCGCCGTTCACACCTTCCCGCGCCAGCGTCAGCTCGCCCCGATCCAGCGCGGTTGCCAGGTGGGCAACCGTGCTGCGCGTCGCGCGCTCGGCCATTGCCAGCAGTGCGAAACCGCCATCGCACTCGGCAAGCAGGCCGCGTTCGGATACCGGTAAGCCGGCCCGCAGCGTCGCCGCCAGATCGAGTCCGCCAAGCAGACGGGATTCCGCGATATGCAGAGGAATGCGCCGCACTGGTCGTTCCGGCTGCAGCCCATCGCGCCAGGCTTCCAGCCAGGTATCGCGAACCGGGCCAGGGCAGGCGCGCAGGGCAACGCCTCCCAGGGCATTCGGCGCCACTGCGGTAGCGGCCGCGGCAAGCACAGCGTCTTCCCAAAGCGCCGCCATCCCGGCAGCGGGCGTCATGTCGGGCTGGCTGGGCGCTACCGCAGTCACGCTGCGAACAGCTCCTCCATGGCGCGGGTAATGCGGGCACCGGAACCGGCTTCATCCAGCGGATCACGGCGCAGACGGTGGCGCAGCACCAGCGGAGCGACGGTCTGCAGATGCTCTGACGTCACCTCTTTGGCGCCCTCCAGGGCGGCTAACGCACGGGCAGCGCGTATCAGGGTCAGCTCGCCGCGGAGCCCGTCCGTGCCCAGTGCGATACACAGGCGCGCCGCCAGCTCGACGACGCTGTCGGGGAGCTCAACCTCCTCGAGATGCGCGCGGGCGTTCTGTATCTGCTTGCGTACCTTGCCCTCCTTACGCTGAAAACGCTTTATGAAGGCGGCTCGATCACGATCAAATTCGTCCCGGGAGCGAACAATGCTGATGCGTGACCTAAGCTCCGTCGGCGTCGCCACATCCACCGAGAGACCAAAGCGATCCAGCAGCTGAGGCCGCAATTCTCCCTCCTCCGGGTTGCCGCTGCCGACCAGGACGAATCGGGCCGGATGGCGGATGCTCAAACCCTCGCGTTCGACCACGTTCTCGCCAGAGGCCGCCACGTCGAGCAGCGCATCGACAATATGGTCCTCGAGCAAATTGACCTCGTCGATATAAAGAAATCCGCGGTGGGCGCGCGCCAGCAGGCCCGGCTCAAAGGCCTTTTCACCGTCGCGCAGGGCGCGCTCAAGATCCAGCGCGCCAATAACGCGATCTTCCGTCGCGCCCAGTGGCAGGTCGACCACCGGCATGGGTTGGCTGCGGACTTTTTCCGGTCCTGCATCCTCGCCCGGCCGGCACTGTGCACACAGCCCCGGGCGCTCTGCGCCAGGAGCGCAGTTGTAGGGGCAGCCCCCGACCACATCCATTTTTGGCATCAGGGCCGCGAGGGCACGGATCGCGGTGGATTTGCCGGTGCCGCGGTCACCGAACACCAAGACGCCGCCGACTTCCTGGTCGACTGATGCAATCAGCAGCGCACGTTTCATATCGTCCTGGCCCACAATGGCCGAAAATGGGTAGGCAAGCGCCATAATAGAAAGAGTATCCCTGTTGCTTGTGACTGAAGCCGTGGTGTATCGGCCGGGTTTTCGCCCTGCAAGATGGCACGTCCGGCAGCTCAGACTGTCAACCTGGTGCAACACCCTCGGCGTCCTGATCTTTTACCCGCAGCGCCGCCGAAACTCAAGCACCGACGGCAAACATCGACGTTTTTCCTCAGACGGGGACACCCATGCGGGTTCGACGATGATTGTTTGCTACCCTGTTCAGTTCACTTTGTCCAGGTTACGCCTAATGTCAGACCCGCTGCCAGCCGCACTCGATGCCGACATCTGCCATTGGACTTCGCAACGCTGTGGACGGGTCGCCTGCTACAGGGACACGTCTGCCTCCGCGGGCAGACCTCTTCTGCTGTTGCACAGCATCAATGCGGCGCCAAGTGCGATGGAAATGAAGCCGCTGTTCGAGCACTACCGGGGGGAACGCCCGGTCTACGCGCCGGACCTCCCCGGTTTTGGCCAGTCCGAGCGGGGGGATCGCGACTATTCTCCGGCGCTTTATGCCGACGCCATTCGCGGCATTCTTGACGAGGTCATTGGCGAGCCCGCGGATGTGGTGGCGCTGTCGACCAGTGCGGAATTCGCCGCCCGCGCGGCCCTCACGTGCGATCATGTCAGGAGTCTCGCCTTGATCTCGCCCACCGGCTTCGGTGCCCGCCCGCGCCCCTCAAAGAAAACCCGCGACCGCCTGTTTCGTTTTTTCAGTACTCCGATTGTCGGCACCTGGCTTTACAAGGCACTGACCGTCAAACCCAGTGTGCGCTATTTTCTCAACATGGGATTTGAGGGGCGCCCCCCTGCGGAGCTGGTCAACTACGCGCACCGCACCACCAAGGAGGCGGGCGCGCAGTTTGCACCGTTCTGCTTTCTTTCCATGCGCCTGTTCACCGATGATGCGCCGAACACGCTGTATTGCCATGTTGCCGCGCCGGTGCTCGTACTGTACGACCGCGATCCAAATATCAGCTTCGAGCGTCTGCCCGAGGTGCTGGACCAGCGCGCCAACTGGCACTCAGTGCGCATTAGTCCGACGCTGGGACTGCCACATTGGGAGCAACCTGAGCAGACGATCAATGCGCTGGACGAATTCTGGCATGCCACATCGGCAGAGTGACGACCGAGGTGGGCCATGCGCTAAGCTCATGCAGGACATCGCTGTAATGCGATGCTAGGCTCCGCGGTGGACCCGACCGATCCGCCCGCCAGAGATCTGCCATGACAGCACAAGTACCCGGCTCGCCACAGCGACAGCAGCGTATTGCGCTGAGCAACGAGTGGCATGCGCGACCCAACCTCAGCCTGCCACCGCCCTTTCGCTGTGCGCACGTCGTCGCATTGCGCAGTGAAACCACCATTGAAGAAAGCCGCCAGGCCTTCGGCAACTTCTGCAGTGAGCACGGCCAGGGCCGACCCGCCACAGACAGCCGTCATCACTCTGTGCACATCGGCTCCTGTCTGATCAAGTGGGAAGGGCATACAGAAGCCAACAGCCACACCCTGCTCGTACCGGGAAACGGCCAGCCACCTTTCTCCGAGTCCGCAATCGACTTCCTCGACGGCGGCAAACGTCGCGAACTGCTCGAAACCATGTTTATCGGCGTCAAGATCGAGGTGCTGGGCAGCGGCGCCGGCGATGGCAAGGACAATGTCGCTCTGGCGCAATCACTCCTCGGGGCCCAGTCACTCTATGGCGGCGCCATGGCCGAAAGCTGTGCCGAAGTGTGGTCTGCCTTCCGCCTTGATGCGGAGGGCTTCGTGCGCATCGTGGTTATCGATCGCGGGATCAGCGAGGAACGCCTGGCGCGCCTTCTGCAGCGACTGCTGGAAATGGAAACCTACCGCATGCTCGCCATGATGGCCCTGCCCCGGGCGCGGGAGGTGATGGCGGCGCTGGGCGACCTGGAGCCACAGCTCGATGATGTCATGCGCCAGCTGGCGCGCAGCACCGTGGACGACACGCAGGAAGAGCTGCTGCGGCGAATCACCACGATCTCAGCACGGGCAGAGCATATCGCCGCGGCGAACGCCTACCGCTTTGCCGCGGCGCGGGCCTATTACGGTATCGTCGATCGGCGTATCAGGGAAACCCAGGAGCAGAAGCTGGGCAGCCACCAGCGCTATTCGAACTTCCTGCTGCGATCCCTGCAGCCCGCCATGCGCACCTGCGATGCCGCCGAGCGCCGCACGCACGAAGTGGCGGAACGCGTCGCGCGCGCAGCCAATCTGCTGGGCTCCATGGTCGACATGGTGCAGAAAAAGCAGAACCAGGACATTCTGGAAACCATGGCCGAGCGTGCCACGCTGCAGCTGCGTCTGCAGCAGGCCGTGGAGGGCTTTTCGATCTTCGCGATCAGCTATTACGCCGTCGGCCTGCTGGGTTACGCTCTGAAATCCGCCAAATCGGTGGGCGTGAAAATCGACCCGGATCTCGCCACCGGCATTGCCGCACCGCTGGTCTTCGTCGTCGTGTGGCTGACCGTTCGCCGGGTGCGGCGCCGTCTGCATAACAGCGCGTAAAAACTGTCGACCAGCTGTTCACCTCGATGAGCCGATCCGGGCGGATTCACGCTCAGACATGACGCAGGCAATCCCGACCCGACCGCCGAGGCGAGCCAGGCCATCTCAGCGCACCACAAACACCGACAGATCCGTGTGGCTGGCGAGCCAGCCGGCATTTGAGGAAAACACATAGTCGCGCAGCCCAGGAACATGCGAGGCGACCACCAGCAGATCAACCTCGAGCTGGTGGAACGCCTCTGACAGCGTGCTGTCGAGCTCCACCGCCGGATCATCGCACACACGGACATGAGGCGTGAAAACGACACCATGGCGGGCGCTGCACTCGTCAGCATAAGCGGTGAGACGCTCGGCGAACGCCTGCGGGTTAGGTGCGACAGCGCCGGGCGATGGCGAGGTCACCGCCACCAGATGCAGCGACGCAGCGAAGGCGCCTGCCAGCTTGGACGCCGTGGCCATGGCCTTGGCCAGCGTTTCCGGATGCTCGAGATCCACGGGGACGCCGATGCGTTGATACATGGTTCATGCCCTCCCGGTATGCTGAAGCAGCTTGAGCTCTGCACGGAGCCCGCGATGTAAACTCACTACCATAAGCAGCATGATTGCCGCGAACGGAAACGCCGACGCAAGCGCAAGTGCCTGCAGGGAGCTGAGGCCGCCACCCAGCATCAGCGACACGCCAAGCAGACCGAGAAAAATACACCAGAAAATCCGCTGCCCTACTGGCGTTTCGATCTTGCCGCCCGCCGTCATGGTATCGACGATCAGCGAGCCCGAGTCCATGGATGTTACAAAGAAGATAATGACCAGCACAACGCCAAGCAGCGACGTGGCCAGCGTGAGCGGAAACGTCTCCAGGAAAACGAACAGCGTCAGTTCAGGCTGGAATTCCCGCACCGTGATGGCAACCTCCTGCAGACCTTCCAGAAAGTACTGGTCCATAGCGGTCTCGCCGAATATCGTCATCCACAGCACGAAAATCGCCGATGGCGCGAGCAGGGCCGCAACCACAAACTCACGCACGGTGCGTCCGCTGGAAATGCGCGCGATGAACATGCCCACAAACGGCGAGAAGGCGATCCACCAGGCCCAGTAAAACGTCGTCCAGTCGTGCATGTAGTAGTTGTCTTCACGTCCTACCCAGTTGCTCAGTTCCGGCAGATAACGCACATAGGCAGCACCGTACTGGAAAAACCCGCCGAGAATATCCCCGGTGGGCCCAAGCACGAGAATATAGGCACCGAGAACGCCCGCCGCCAGCATATTCAATTCACTCAGCCGCTTGATGCCGCCATCGAGCCCTCTGAGAATGGAGATGAGCGCAATGGCCGTAATAAAGGCGATAACGGCCACCCGCAGCCAGTTCTCGTTGGGCAAGCCGAACAGATAGGCGATTCCACCGGAGGCCTGCTCAGCACCAAAACCGAGCGATGTGGCCAGTCCGAACATGGTCGCAAGGACTGCCAATACATCAACTACATGTCCGGGCCAGCCCCAGATGCGGTCGCCGAACAGGGGGTAGAGCGCCGAACGAATCACCAGCGGCAAACCCTTGTTGAAGCTGAAAAAGGCCAACGACAGGCCCACCAGGGAATAGATGGCCCATGGATGGAAGGCCCAGTGATAGATTGTCGACGCCATCGCCAGCTCGCGGCGCGCGCCGCCGGTAATGCCATCGGACGACAACGGCGGAGTCAATGCATGGCTCATGGGCTCAAGCACCCCGTAAAACATGATGCCGATGCCGATACCGGCGGCAAAGAGCATTGCCACCCAGCTCGGATAGCCATAGCGAGGACGCGCCTGCGGGCCCCCGAGCCGGATGGACCCCAGCGGTGAGACCACCAGATACAGACAGAAAAACAGCGCAAAGTTGGCAACCGCCATAAAGAACCAGTCAAGCCGCGTGGTCAGCGCGATGCGCCATTTACCGAACAGCTCACCTGCGAGTTCGGGGAACGACAGCGCAAAGGCAACGAAGAACACAATAGTCGTGCCAGACACCGCGAACACCGGGTTATGTACATCGAGCCCGAAAGCGCGAATGTTGTGCTCGCCAACGCGGTGATCGGAGGTGTAATCCGCGATCTTCTCTGTCCGGTCGCTCGCGGAAATCTTTTCGCTTTGCAGCATATGCGAGATGCTCTTCGTTACAAACCGGCGCCCACGATAGCGGTTTTTCCCCCATGCGGCGATTCTGGCCGATACCGTCGTGCTGCCCACCGGGTGTCAGACGACACCCAACAGCCTGCGTGCACGCACCGCTACCAGACCGTGGTGCCCGGCCATGGCAACGTTTCGCAGAAAAACCCAGTACCATTGCCTCTGGATCCTGACGCGATACACGCATGATGCTTATAAAGGCCAGCAACCTCGCCTACGCCTACCGGGAGGCGGGACAGTCCCACACCGTGCTCCACGGCGTCTCCGTGGCGATTGCCGCTGGCGAGCGCGTGGCGCTTCTGGGCCGCAGCGGCTCGGGCAAGTCGACGCTGCTCAATCTGCTCGGCGGCATTGACCATCCGACGTCCGGACAGGTACAGCTGAACGGCGAATCCATGGGTCTGCTCCGGGAGCCGGCGCTCACCCATTTCCGCCGACGACACATCGGCTACATCTACCAGCGCTTCAATCTCGTACCGACACTGACCGCCGCCGAGAATATCGCCCTGCCGCTGGACCTCGCCGGCGTATCGCGACAGACACAGGATACCGAGGTACTGGGATGGCTGGACGCCGTGGGCCTCGCCGGGCGCGGCGATAGCTTCCCCGATCTGCTGTCCGGCGGAGAACAGCAGCGCGTTGCCATTGCCCGAGCGCTGATACACAGGCCGGCCCTGATACTGGCCGACGAGCCTACCGGCAGCCTGGATGCCCAGACCGGCGAGCGGGTGCTGGACCTCCTGTTCAACCGCGCCGGCCAACGACAGCAGGCATTGCTCGTGGTGACTCACAGCGATGCCGTCGCCGCGCGGGCCGATCGCGTACTGGTGCTGGAGGACGGGCAGCTACGCACTGATAGCGACGAGCGGCAGGCATGAGTCCACTGCTGCTGCGCGCCAGCCGACGATTCTTCATTCGCCATCCATGGCAGCTTGGCCTGACGCTACTCAGCATCGCCCTGGGCGCGGCGGTCATGGTGGCCGTGGATGTCGCAAACAGCGCGGCAATCCGCTCCTTCGACCGCTCTATCGATGCCCTCTCGGGACCGATGACCCATGAAATCACCGCGGTGGATGGCGACATTGCCGAGGATGTCTATCGGACACTGCGGCTGGATCGGCGTCTGCGTCGTACCTTGCCGCTGGTGGAGGGCCGGATCGGGATACAGAATGCCAACCATCCCCTTGTCGGCACCGACCCGTTCGCCCTCACCGGCATGGACCTCGGCGCCAGCGCACCGTCCGGACTGGAGGGCGACACGCTGCGCACACTGCTGACAGAGCCCGGCGGCGTGGTGATACCGCAATCCCTGGCCCGAACCCTCGGCGTCGGCAAAGGCGATACGCTGAGCGCCACGGCCAGCGGCGCCACGGTCAGGCTGCGCGTCCTCGCCGTCACTGACCCGGTCCCGGGCAGCTGGCTCGCTGATCGCATCCTCGCAGACATTGCCACGGCACAGGAGGCGCTGGAAAAAACAGGCCACCTGAGTCGCATACAGCTGAAGCTCACTGACGCAGAGGCGGCGGCGCTTGACCAGAGCCTGCCATCTGCCCTGCAGCTGGAAGCCTATCAACAGCAGCAGGCAACCTTTGCCGAGATGACCGAGGCCTTTCGCGTGAACCTCGCGGCGATGAGCCTGCTGGCGGTGCTGGTGGGCGTGTTCCTCGTCTATAACACCATAACCTTCGCAGCACTGCAGCGCCGGCAGGCATTTGCCGTCATGCGCATGACCGGCGCAAGTGGTGGACAGCTGTTCCGTCTGCTACTGCTGGAGGCGGGCCTCCTCGGCGTTATCGGCAGCGCCATCGGCGTCGCTCTCGGCATGGTGCTGGGTCAAGGCCTATTGGTTCTGGTCGCACGCACTATCAGCGACCTTTACGTGGAAATCTCACCGACGCAGATCGACATCGCACCGGCAACGGTCCTGCGCAGCATTACCATCACTCTGGTCGCCGTCCTTGCGGCGACACTTGTACCCGCACGCAGCGTGGCGCGCGCGGCGCCGGTTATAGCCGAACGACGCTCGCAGCAGGAAACCAACGGACGTGCAGCCTGGCTGCTGCTGTCTGCGGGTGTTGCGGGAATGCTGGCAAGCCTGGTGCTGATTGCGCTATCGGGACAGTCGCTTGTGGCGGGCTTCAGCGCGCTGTTTGTTTTCGTGGTCGGCTACAGCCTGTGCGTACCACCGCTGATGCTGCTGCTGTTGCGCGGCTGTGAGCCGCTGCCGCTGTTTCGTCGCAGCGTCGGGCGGCTCGCCCTGCGCGGCGTGCAGTCGTCTCTCAGCCGCACTGGCCTGGCAACGGTGGCGCTGGCTATTGCGGTGTCCGCCACCGTAGGCGTCGGCCTCATGACGGGCTCTTTTCGTGCCAGCGTCGCCGACTGGCTGGATACCACCCTCGGCAGCGACCTGTACGTGTCCGCAGCCCGCGACAGCCAGGGCGAGCGCCGCCTCGATGCCGCCTGGCTGAAGGCCGCGAAAAACGTGCCCGGCGTCAGCGACGTCAGCACCGGCATCAACCTCGACCTGCAGATCAACGGGGAAAGCGTCAACGCGCTTGTGCTAGGCTCCGCTGGCCAAAGCGCGCGCGGCTTCGAATTCATCGGCGGCGACCCCGCGGCCGCACGGCAAGCGTTCAGCGGGGGCAGGGCATTGATCGTCTCGGAACCCCTCGCCTATCGCCAGAACATCAGCAGCGGTGACCGGGTCCGCGTGCGCAGCGTCACATCGGGAAACATTGAACTGCCCGTGGCCGGTATCTACCGCGATTACAGCTCGTCCCGCGGCATGGTCGTACTGCCCCGTGTGCTCTACGAGCGTCACTGGCCGGACCGCGACATCAGCAATCTGGGCATCTCGCTCGCCGAGGATGCCAGCATCGAGGACGTGGTCAACGCCATGCAGGCACTGGCAGAGCTATTACCGGGGCATGCCGAGATCACCTCTAACCGGGCGATCCGCGACAGCTCACTGGCGATTTTTGACCGCACCTTCGTGATTACTGATGTGCTGAAAGTCCTGGTCATACTGGTGGCCTTTATCGGCGTCTTCAGCGCGCTCATGGCGCTGTTTCTGGAAAAGGGACGCGAGTTCGCCGTGCTTCGCGCCACCGGCATGACGCCGGGCCAGCTGCAGCGTCTGGTGCTGAGCCAGGCAACGCTCGTCGGCCTGCTGGCCGGACTGCTGTCTATTCCACTGGGCTGGGTGCTTTCGGAGATTCTCATCGACGTCATCAACCGACGCTCCTTCGGCTGGACCATGCAGAGCCATTTCTTCCCCGCTATCGCGCTGGAAGCGGTGCTGCTGTCCGTCGTCGCGGCACTGCTCGCCGCCCTTTACCCCACCCGGCGCATCGGCACGGCATCTCTGCGCGACCGGCTGGCAGGCTTGTGATGTGCCGTCATACACCACGTCTTGCCAGGTTGCCGGCCTTGTTGACAGGCCTGCTGCTGACAGCATTGATTGCCGCCTGCGACAACAGAACGACGGAGGACTCAATGGCGGTCGGCGATGCCCTTGGCGGCATTGCGGCAACGGGCTTTACCCGGGCGGACAGCCCACGGCGCTTCGTGTTTCCCGACGATCATGCGGCCCATCCCGATTTTCGTAATGAGTGGTGGTATCTCACCGGCAATCTGGAGGCAGCGAATGGTGATCGCTTCGGCTATCAGCTGACGCTGTTTCGCATTGCGCTGGCGCCGGGCACTCCTGAGAGTGAGTCGGCCTGGGCGACGCATCAGGTGTGGATGGGACATGTTGCCGTCACCGACATCACCAATGCCGATCACCGCCACGCCGAGCGCTATGCGCGCGGTGCCGTCGGTCTCGCCGGGCAATCAATGCAGCCCTTCCGTGTCTGGCTGGAAGACTGGCAGATCCGCGGCGATGCAGACGGCAGCTTCCCCTGGACCATTGATGTCGATGCCGGGAACTTCGCGCTGCAGTTGAGCGTTGACCCCATCCGGGAAGCCATTCTCCAGGGCGATAAGGGCCTCAGCCAGAAAGGCGCCGCGCCTGGCAATGCGTCCTATTACTACTCGATCACCCGCCTCGCCACGCGCGGCGAGGTCCGCATCGACGACGACACCCGCGCTGTCTCTGGCATGAGCTGGCTGGACAGGGAGTGGAGCACCAGTGCCCTGGGGGACGAGCAGGCCGGCTGGGACTGGTTCTCCCTGCAGCTCGACAGCGGCGAGGATCTCATGGTCTATCGCCTGCGAAAAAAGGATGGCACTAAGGATGAGCACAGTGCCGGCGCCTGGGTCGACGCGCAGGGCGTGTCCGAGACACTGCAGGCAAACGATTTCAGCCTGCGCGAAGAACGTTTCTGGACCAGCGATTCCGGTCGTCGCTATCCCGTGGCGTGGACACTGGACACCAACGGCCGCTCTCCCACACTGCGCATCGAGGCCCTGCTGGACGATCAGGAGATGAGCACCAGCATACGCTACTGGGAAGGCGCCGTGCGCATTGAAGCGGCCGCAACCGGCCAGCATCTGGGCCGCGGCTATCTCGAAATGACCGGTTACTGAGGAGTACCGCATGCGCAGGAAGCGGCCCGCCCGAGCACGCCAGTCACCGTCTCATGAATCGCCATCGGATACTGGCGGCGTCCGCACAGGCGATGAATTCATCGGCACTGTGCGCGATGTCAGCGCCGCTGGCAGCGGTGTCGTGGAACACCCGAACGGACGCATATTCTTCATTCCCGGCGTGTGGCCGGGCGAACAGGGACGGTTCCGGGTTACCGGCCTGAAGGGCCGCTCGGGCCAGGCCAGGCTTGTGCAGCTCATCGAGGCCTCGCCACACCGCATCACGCCAGATTGCCCGCACCATGGCGTTGGCGCCGGGGATTGCGGTGGCTGCCCCTGGCAGTTCGTCGATTACTCCACCCAATGCGCAGTCAAGGAGGCGCGCGTGAGCGCCGCCATGCAGCCACTTGACGCCAGTGATGCGGTACAAGCGCTGTGGCCCTCGCCGCAACACTACGGCTATCGCAATCGCGCCCAGTTCAAAACAGACGGACAGCAACTGGGCTATGTCGCTGCCGGATCAAATACCCTGGTCCCGATCAATGACTGCCCCATACTGACGGCGCCCAACCGGGATACCCTGCAGGCTCTCCTTCGGCGATTGCCGGAACCAGCGTGGAAGCCGCCGCGCAAGCAGCTGTGGACAAGTCTCGATATCGACGAGCAGCTGAGCGCGGCAAACGTTGTCCCCAACCAGCGTCGCCCTTTCCGCCAGGGCAACACGGCACAGAACCAACGCATGCAGGAATGGCTATCAACCGCGCTGCAGCCCCTCGACCGGAACGAGCCGGTCATGGAGCTGTTTTGCGGGGACGGCAACTTTACGGCAGTAATGGCGCAGCTGGGCTTCAGCCGCATTAGCGCCGTCGACAGCGCGGAGGACGCGATTGCCACGCTGGCCGCACGTAATCTGCCCGGCGTGACCGCCATCGCACATAATCTGTATGCAGAACAGGCCCTCGACAGACTGCGCATTCCGCTGAAACAGACGACTGTCCTGGTGCTGGATCCGCCGAGAGACGGTCTCAGGCACATCGACTCACTGTTAAGGTACGGTCGACGCTTGCGCCACATTTTTTACATCTCCTGTGATCTGGCCACCTTTACCCGGGATACCTCGCGCTTCCTTGCGGCCGGTTTCAGCGTCAACACGCTGCAGCCACTGGACCAGTTTCCGCATACCCCGCACATCGAGCTGCTTGCCCATCTGGCAAGATAGCGCGCCTTCAGGCCGGCGCATCGCTAATTCTCCCTGTTACCCCAGGCGTCTTCATGCTAGTATTCGCCGCTTTTTTTGCGCGCCGTGGCGTCTACCGCGCATGGGCCACATTGCTGCGGGACTGTGTGCTCCACCCGCTGCATTGCGCCTCCCATAATGCCGACGCGCGGGCCTGTGCACTGGGTGTCCAGAGCAGCGGGACCCCCGGCATCCGAAGAGGAAAACCCTGGCATGAACACCCTCAAACAGGAATGGCTGTCCAACGTACGCAACGACCTGCTCGCGGGGCTGGTTGTGGCGCTCGCACTGATTCCCGAAGCCATCGCGTTCTCGATCATCGCCGGCGTTGACCCCAAGGTCGGCCTCTATGCGTCGTTCTGTATCGCCACAATAACGGCCATCACCGGCGGGCGGCCGGGCATGATCTCCGCCGCCACCGGCGCCATGGCACTGCTCATGGTCATGCTGGTGAAAGAGCACGGCCTGCAGTACCTGCTTGCGGCAACCGTCCTCACCGGCATTCTGCAGATCATCGCCGGCTGGATCCGCCTCGGCACCCTGATGCGATTCGTCTCGCGCTCGGTGATTACCGGTTTCGTCAATGCGCTGGCGATACTGATTTTCATGGCACAGATACCGGAACTCACCGGCGTCACCTGGCATGTCTATGCGATGACCGCCGGAGGCCTGGGCATTATCTATCTGTTTCCCTACCTCACCAAGGCCGTGCCGTCACCGCTGATTGCGATCGTGGTGCTGACCGCCATTGCCATGTCTCTGGGGCTGGATATTCGCACGGTGGGCGACATGGGGGACCTGCCGGACAGCCTGCCGGTATTCCTGCTGCCTGACGTACCCCTTAACTTCGAGACGCTGCAGATTATCTTCCCGGTGGCCGCGACGCTTACCGTGGTCGGTCTGCTGGAATCGCTGATGACAGCCTCGCTGATCGATGACCTCACCGACACCGGCAGCGACAAGAACCGCGAGTGCGTTGGCCAGGGCGTAGCCAACATCACCTCCGGTTTTATCGGCGGCATGGCCGGCTGCGCCATGATTGGCCAGTCGGTGATCAACATCAAATCCGGGGGCCGCGGGCGCCTGTCATCCTTCTCTGCCGGCATCTTCCTCCTTGCCATGCTCATGCTTGCCGGCGACTGGGTCGCACAGATCCCGATGGCGGCGCTGGTCGCCGTCATGATCATGGTGTCGATCGGCACGCTGAACTGGCAGTCCATTCGAGAACTGACCGTGAACCCGAAAAGCTCCAGCGTTGTCATGCTATCCACGGTAGTTGTGACGGTAGCCACGCATGACCTCGCCAAAGGCGTGCTCACGGGCGTACTGCTGTCCGGTTTCTTCTTTGCCCACAAGGTCGGTCAGATTCTCGTTATCCGCTCGCACTCCGAAAACGAAGGGCGCGTACGCACCTATCACGTGGTGGGTCAGGTGTTCTTCGCCTCGGCAGACCGCTTCAATGCCTCCTTCGACTTCAAGGAGGTGATTGAGAAAGTAGTGATTGATGTAAGTCGGGCGCACTTCTGGGATATCACGGCGGTCAGTGCGCTGGACAAGGTAGTGATCAAGTTCCGACGCGAAGGTACCGACGTCGAGGTGATAGGCCTGAACGAGGCCAGTTCGACGCTGGTCGACAAGTTCGCCATCCATGACAAGGACGGCGCCGAAGACATGATGATGAGCCACTGAGGGAGGTCGCAATGAAGATTGAGGAAAAAGTCCTCGCCTGTGTCGACCAGTCGCATTTTGCCGACCATGTCACCGATTACGCCGCCTGGGCCGCACGTCGCATCGAAGCGCCACTGGAACTGCTGCATGTCATTGACCGCCACCCCGAGATAGCCACCAGCACCGACCACAGTGGTGCCATCGGTCTCGGGGCGCAGACGCAGCTACTGCAGGATCTGTCCGAGCAGGATGAATCGCGCAGCAAGGAGGCCCGCGAGCGCGGCCGCATGTTCCTCAACCGGCTGCGTGAACGGGCGATGACCGCCGGTGTTGTCGAACCCGACATGCGCCAGCGCCTGGGCGAGATCGAGAGCACGCTGACGGACCAGCAGGATGACGTGTGCCTGTTCGTCCTTGGCCGGCGAGGCCGCTCTGCCGAGGCGACCCAGCGCGACCTCGGGCGTAACGTGGAGCGCGTGGTACGCGCCCTGCGCAAGCCGATACTCGCGGTCACCGACAATTTCACCGAGCCGAAGCGCGCCCTGTTCGCCTTTGACGGAGGCAGCATTACCCGCCGCGGCGTTCAGACCATCGCCGCCAGCAGGATGTTCCGCGGCATGCCGATTCAACTGCTGATGTCCGGCAAGGAAAACAAGGACTCGGGGAAGCAGCTTGAGTGGGCGGGACGCACGCTGACAGAGGCCGGGCTGGATGCCACCACCACGCTGCTCCCCGGGGATGCCGAGCGCATCATCGGCAGGCAGGTGATGGACAACAGCATCGACATGCTCATTATGGGCGCTTACAGCCACTCACCGCTACGCACGCTGCTGCTGGGCAGCAAGACATCTGACCTGCTGCGATCGGCGCGGGTACCGACCTTGCTCCTGCGCTAGCGCGTTCTGACGCCGGCCTGTTGCGATGGATTGCCGATAACCGTAATGCCAGGCGGCAGTCTTTCAGGCAGGCCAGGCATAACGACGGCGGCGCCGGGTCCAAAAACCCAGCAGCAGCAAGCCGAGGGCAAACGCTGACAGCGTTGATGGTGCGGGGACATCCATGTAGCGGTAGTTGTTGATCTGTCCCGCCGTTAACCTTTCATCCAGTGCGTACTCCAGAGAGTCGCCCCAAAGATCGGGCGCAGTCAACGATCCGGCGATGAGATTGCCGTCAATGTGTCCATTGTAAAAATTTACTGCTGCCTTCGGCGCCAGCAGGCTTCCCTTGAAACCAATGGCATTCATGTTGAGGCTGGTCGCATTCACAAAGTTGAACAGAATGCGATTCGTCAACTCGCCATTGTGGCGGAAGAAATCGGGCTGGTTATCACGCATCTTGTTGTGCCCACCCAGCAACTCACCGTTCTCACCATGCCTGGCAATTGCCGTATGGTGAAAGCCGAGCTGACTCAACGTGACATCAGTATTGAACACGTTGATCATGGCAGTCGTGTAGCGCGGTATATCGAACAGAAAACTATTCACGTCAGCCAGTCCATTCGCGCACAGGGCGTGCTGTTGACCGTCATCGTCGCATAAGTTGAATACCGCTCTCTTACCTTCCCCCGTGAATTGAATGTTTCCGTATTCGTCCTTGGTCACGGTGCCATTCGGGGTCCAGTCTCCCCATGCGGCGGATTTCGCGAGCAGTTCATTACCGATCTGATCGAAATCCAGCGGAACCTTATCACTTTCAATTACCGTTCCCGATGGATCGGCAGTGTGCTCTCCTCGATACAGACCCACGCTGCCGGAATCCGGATCAGTCTCGTCGTATTGAGAATCTATATTGTTATCCCCACCCACCACGGCATTACCGCTGTAGATCCGCCCATTCCTGAACGTGGCATTACCTCCAACGATCAGATCATCCCGTTTCCCCCGCGAGTTGCTGAGCTGCAACCCGATGGAATAATTTTCGAGAGTAAGATCGCCACCCACCGCCAGGCGCCCCTCGACATCCGAGTGATAACCCTCCATGTTGCCCAGAACAAAAGCGTTGAACGTACCCGCAACACCGAGATCCGGCATCATTAGAGTGGCGTGCGCTGATACGCCAGTCAGCAGACAAACGGAAACGGCAGACGCCCGACTCCATGCTTTCAAGGACTGCTCGAGAATTTGACCAATAAACCCGGACATAAGGAACATGTTCATTTGGGGAATGACCGGCGAACTATCCTGTTACGGTGGGTAAAGATCAACGAACAGGGGCCGGCGGTCTCTGGAAATGCGAGTTGCGCCACACCTTTGCGCCGGCAGACCGGTCTTATCCGGCCATGAAACACGACGATGGGGCGGCGAAAGATAAAATCTGGGGAGCAGTCACACCGCCGTGCTATTCTTTTGACTATGTGGTCACAGTACACATTGCAAACCCGGACCCGCGGACGGGGCACCTACGATGTCACGGCAGACATTGACCAAGGCATTGCCGACAGCGGCATCATGACCGGTCTCGCACATCTCTTCCTGCAACACACCAGCGCATCGCTCATACTGTGTGAGAACGCTGATCCCGATGTCAGACACGACCTTGAGGGCTTTCTGTCGCGCCTTGCACCCGATGGCGACCCGCATTACCGACATGATCAGGAAGGGCCGGACGACATGGCTGCGCATTTGCGCACTGTGCTGACCTTCAGCTCGCTGAGCCTGCCCATCACACAGGGACGACTTGCGCTTGGCATCTGGCAATCCATCTATGTCTACGAGCATCGCACGGCGGCGCAGACGCGATCTATCATGATCACCCTGCAGGGCAAGGGTGATTGACAGGGCATTGGGGCGATGGGTTCCACAACGCGGGGTTGCACTCGGGGCTTGTTAGTATTGAGGGGGGCCATGCGCTTTGTTATTCTTTATTGAAGGCAAACACAGCCCTTCCGAACCATCTTCGTATCGTTATTTGTCTTTTCCGCCCGTAGCTCAGCTGGATAGAGCGCTGCCCTCCGGAGGCAGAGGTCGCAGATTCGAATTCTGCCGGGCGGGCCAATAACGCAATCAAACTCAAACGCCCGCGTCTGGCTAGACAGCCTACCTATACCCCGCAACAGCACTACGCGCCCGCGTAGCGGCCAGCCAGCCCCATCTTGCTTCTGGTATCGCTAATACGTACCGTTTCCCCGATGTCAACGCACCTCACCGGACAGTGACAATGCTCGTAGGCTCTACAATCGGCTTCATCGAACGCGTCATCATTATTCTGATCGTCATTCTCACGGTTGCCGCCGTCGGTCTCGAAGTCATGAATATCTGGGACCGCCGGACCGTCGTGATTGCCGATATTCTGCTGCTTTTTCTCTATACCGAGGTCATTTCCATGGCCAGCGTGTTCTACACCAGTCGGCGTATTCCTGTGGTCTATCCCCTGCTGATCGCCATAACGGCGATCTCCCGTCTGATCGTGCTGCAGAGCAAAGACATGGATCCCGTTTCTATTCTGTACGAGGCAACCGCGGCCTTGATTCTCGGCGTGGCGGCCGTCTTGCTGACGTGGTCGGAGCGAGCCGCAAAACACAGGAAAGACCACAACCCTGACAACGACAAAGGCTGAAGCCCGCCGGCTGGGGCCTGTTTTCGCGGATCAAAGGCCTGCGGGGTTACATCAGACTGCCTTTTTACCGCGACTGCAAGCTTGATAAGCGTTTTATGCTCCCCTGCACTCATTCATATAATGCGCAATGCGGTCCAGTGCCGGCGCCAGCACCTCGACTGGCTGGCACAGTGACACACGCACGAAGTGACCGCAGCCCGGTCCGAAGCCGGCCCCGGGGAGCACGGAGACGTCATGCCGGTCGAGGAGCTCGCGCGCAAACATCCCGCCATCGCGGCCACTGCCCGACACATCCATCATCACGAACATACCGGCCTGCGGGGCAACGCAGCTCAGCCCCTCCAGCTTGTCTATGCGTCCGCAGAGGTAATCGCGACGCCTACGGTATTCCTCTCGAACGTCGGCAATATAGGCTTCGTCATTGGTCAGAGCAAAGGCCGCGGCATCCTGGACAAACTGACAGCATCCGAACACGGTGGCGCTGTTGAACGCCAGCAGGCGTTCCGCCATGTCGAGACTGGATACGGTCCAGCCGAGCCGCCAGCCGGTCATGGCGTGTGACTTGGAGAGGCTGTCAATCACCACAACGTTGTCAAGCGCCGCCGCCGCACGCCGCAACGACACATGGCGGCGCTCATAGGTGATCATCGAGTACACCTCGTCACACACCAGCCAGATAGCGTTTTCCCGGCACCAGGCTGCCAGCGATGACAGGGTTTCCGCATCAATCATGTTGCCTGCCGGATTTCCGGGCGTATTGAGCAGCACGGCGCGGGTGCGCGGGGTCACTGCCGCCTTTACCGCCTCCGGGTCGAGTCGGAAACCGGCGTCAGCGTCCAGCGGAACAACCGATTTCGAAATACCCAATGCCTTGAAAAGGCCGTCGTAGCCGACATACATGGGCTCGGCAACCACAACGCTGTCGCCGGGGTCGGTAATGCAGGCCAGCGTGGAGTAGATGGCATTGGTGGCGCCGGGAAAAATGATGATCTCGTCAGGATCACAGGGCCGATCCGAAGCGCGCGCCTCAATGTCGGCAATCACGCGCCGTAGGCGCAGTTCACCGCGCCCCGGCGCGTAGTGGGTGCGCCCGTCGCGCAGACTGTCGATGGTGGCTTCAATCGTGGAAGGCAGCGTGGGCAGGTCCGGATCACCGATCGACAGCAGATAGATATTCTCACCCCGAGCGTGTCGCTCGCAGGCGGTATCGTGCACGGCCCAGACACCGTCTTCCTCATCGGCAAACGCCATCACGCGATGACTGAAGCGGTAGGCGAAGTGTTCGGCTGGCATCAGCATGTACTGGGTCCTCTTCTCTTCGGTGTTGCAAGGGGCATGACTGGTAGGCCACGCTACCTGCACAGGTTATCAGCCACAATACACCGGGCGACGTACCGTGCACCGTCGCCGTTTTCCGGGCAGCGCCTCCGCGGCATGCAATAACCGGCACACTGGCAGGGTCAGGCATGAACCGCCTCTGCCGCGACACAGGGATTACCATCATGCGCGTTTTCTTTGGCATTGAGCCAGGATCTGAAACCCGTCAATCCATTGCCGACTGGCGCGATCGCTACGGACTTGCCGCGGGCAAGCCTGTCCCGCCCGCAAACTTCCATGTCACGCTGGCGTTTATCGGCGACGTCAATGATCGCGATCTGGAAACACTGTGTCATACCGTGGATGAGCAGCAGCGCGGACAGGCCTTTGTCGCCGGCGCGCTAACCCTTGATCGTGTGGGCTACTGGCCCGGCCCGGCCATTTATTGGATGGGCACGTCGCAGGACGTACCGCAGATCAGCCAACTTGCACACAAGCTGCAGTCCCTCAGTGGACGGGTCGGTGGACGATCGACGAAAAAAGCCTTCACGCCGCATATCACGCTGTATCGCAACTGCGGCGCCCCACCGCCTGCGCCGGTCGTCCTGCCGGACATCGAGCTCACCTACACACAGATCACCCTGTTCGAATCAAAGCCGGGACGGGCAGGCGTCAGCTATCATCCATTGGCCGAGTGGGACCTGGGCCAGGCGCTCGGGTTAACATAGCCACGCAGCGCAGTTTCCGGACCGAATCGGACCTGACCCCATAAGGACAGCCAGCACCGGCAAAAAGACAAGGAAACAACAGATGACCAACACCCTCGTACCCTTACTCACCGCAGTTGTCATGATCGCGACCCTTAACCAGTCCGCCGCGGCCAACAGCGGGCAGGACAGATCCGGGGACGAGGCCAGCCGCATTGCCCGGGCGACGGCGATCCTTGAAGGTGTGCCACTGTTCGATGGCCATAACGATCTACCCTGGCAGTACCGCGGCAGGGTGAATTACCGCTTCAGCGAGCTGGACGTTCGGGATACCACGAAACAACCCGCGGACTCCACCGCCAATCCGATGCACACCGATATTAATCGCCTGCGGCAGGGAAAGGTCGGTGCACAGTGGTGGTCGGTTTATACACCCGCGAACACCAGCGAACCAGAAGCGGTACTGGCCACGATGGAGCAGATCGACTTCGTCCATGGCATGATCGCCCGCTTCCCGGAAACATTTGCCCTTGCACTCACCGCAGACGATGTTGAGAAGGCCTTCGCCGATGGCAGGATCGCTTCGCTGATGGGCATGGAAGGTGGCCACTCCATTGCCAACTCCCTCGGCGCGCTGCGCATGTTCCACCGGCTGGGTGCCCGCTACATGACGCTCACCCATTCGCGTACCCTCGACTGGGCGGATGCCGCGGGCGACGATCCGCAGCACGACGGCCTGACCGCCTTTGGCGAAGAGGTAGTGCGGGAAATGAACCGTCTCGGTATGGTCGTGGATATTTCCCACGCGGCGCCAGCCACCATGCGCGATGCCATGGCCATCTCGGAAGCGCCGGTGATGTACTCGCATTCCAATACGCTGGCCCTCAACGGCCACCCGCGCAACGCACCGGACGACATGCTGCAGTTGCTGAAGAAGAACGGCGGCCTGATCATGGTCACCTTTGTCGAGGGCTTCACCTCGGAGGAGGTCAGACAGGCGGGTGCCGACCGCAGCGCGGAGCTGGCGCGTATTACCGCCCTGAACCCCGGCCGCCCGGCGGTTATCGAAAAGGCCATGGCAGACTGGGATGCGGCCAACCCCGTGCCCAAGGCAACGCTTTCACAGGTAGCAGATCACATTGACCATATTCGCTCCCTGATCGGTGTGGATCATATCGGCATTGGCGGGGATTTCGATGGCGTATCGACGCTGCCGCTCGGCCTTGAGGATGTATCGACCTATCCGGCGCTGTTTGCGGAGCTGCTCAAGCGCGGATATAGCGAGCAGGAGCTTGAGAAAATCGCGGGGCGTAACATGCTTCGCGTAATGCGTGGCGTCGAGAAGACCGCGGCAAGACTGCAGAATGAACGAGGGCCGTCCGAAATGACTTTCAAAGACTGACAACGACTCGGGCAAGGCCCCTGCCAGAGGCCAGGACATGATAGTCTTGGCTTTCTGGTGTTGGCACAAGGACAGATCATGCGTCGCCCGAACGTCTCTTACCGCCACCTGCTCCGCTGTAGTGCAGCGGGCGCTACCACCATCCTGCTGCTTCTGCTGGCAAAGGCGACGATGGCCGCCGACAGCAATCCGCCCTGCGAATCCGCTGAAGGATTTAGCCCCATCTGCGGCGTTGTTGCACCTGAGGATCTGGTGCGCGCACCGCAGGAAGGACAGATCATTTTCGGCCAGATGGATGGCCCCGGGGGCATTCACCTGCTGTACACGCGTGAACAGCGTATCGAACCGCTGTTTGCGGGGGACAGGCGCGACATAGACCCCACGCCGGGCTGGGGCGACGCGGACTGCCCGGCTCCTGCCGCAGTACTGCACGCCCACGGCATTGATCTGCACAGGCTCCCGGATGGTCGCTGGCGACTGCTGGCGGTGAACCACGCTGGTCGCGAATCGGTCGAGTTTTTCGAGCTCACCTACAGTGACGACGCACCGGCACTGGTCTGGCGTGGCTGCACCGAAGCCCCTGCAGATGGCAACTTCAATGACGTTGCCGGCCTTGCCGACGGCAGCTTCCTGGTCACCCATATGGGCAGTCGCTCCCGCGGCACCTGGGAAGCGATTCTCGCGCGGCTGGGTGTCAGGACCGGTGTTGTCTATCACTGGCAGCAGGCGCAAGGCTTCAGCGAAGTGCCGGGAACCGCTACCCGCTTCCCGAATGGTCTCATTCTGTCGGCTGACCAGCAGACACTCTACCTCAACGAATACTTCGGCCAACGGGTACTGGCCATTGACTGGCTCACCGGCGAGCGCCTTGGCGAGGCCAGCGTGGAAAAACCGGATAACCTGAGCTGGACCCGCGACGGCCAGCTGCTGGTCGCATCGCACCATGCCAGTCTTCTCGCGCTGGCCCGATCGCTCAATCAGGCACCGGACAAGGTGAGCCTGCTGCCCTACTCCATTCTCGCCATAGACCCGGTGACCATGGCCACGCGCACCCTACTCAAACACGAAGGCGCACCGATGGGTGCCGGTACCGTCGCCCTCGATGCGGGCAACCGACTCTATATCGGCTCCTATCGCGGCGACCGTATTGTCCACACTGCCCTGCCCGAGTAACGCCCGCGACCGGGCCGCCCCGGGCGCTGCTCTCAAGCCGGCAGCGACAGGGTGCCCGACAGGAACAGCTGGCATTTCCCTGACAGCCGAACACGATCTCCACTGGCTTCACAGTGCACCGTGCCGCCGCGACGGGATGCCTGAAAACCCACCAGCGACGATCGCTGCAGGCGCCCGGCCCAGTACGGCATGAGCGTGCAGTGTGCTGAGCCGGTGACCGGGTCTTCATCGACGCCCTTGAGTGGCGCAAAGAAACGCGAGACAAAGTCATGTCCGGCGCCCGGCGCCCCCGGCGCGCTGGCGATCAGTCCCCAGGCGCCAGCAGCCTCAAGAGCCGGTACCAGCGCCGCGGAATAGCGCAGCGACCGCAGCGCCTCCTCGCTGTCGAAAATAGCCAGCAGATTCACCGCCCGATGCACCTCCAGCGGCCGACGGCCAAGCGCCGCTTCCAGGGCGCCGGCGATGACGGACGCTTCGTCACCCGCCAGCTCATGTGCCGGCCAGGCGGGGAAATCCATGCGCAGGGCACTGCCTTCGGTCCGTGTCACCGTGAGCTCGCCGCTGCGGGTATGAAAATGCAGCGCATCACCGGCGTGCGCCAGCACCTCGAAAATCACGAAGGCCGAGGCCAGCGTGGCGTGCCCGCAGAGATCGACTTCCGCGTCCGGCGTAAACCAGCGCAGAGCAAAGTGATTGTTACGCTGGCTGTCGGCGACAAAGAATGCGGTTTCAGAGAGGTTGTTCTCGAACGCGATCTGCTGAAGCAGCTCGTCATCGAGCCACGCCTCGAGAGGACACACCGCGGCGGGATTCCCGGCAAAAAGCCGGTCGGCGAAGGCGTCAACCTGGTAGAGCGCTATCGGCATGAAGAAAAATTCCTGTAGAGGGTGACGTCTGCCTCAGTCGACAGCGCTGGCAAAGTACTGCAACGAGAAATAGTCGCGCGGATCCGTCCACACCTGCCGGCGCTGCCAGCCCGCCTCTGCGGCGAGTGCGGCGAAGCCATCGAGACTGAACTTGTAGGAGCACTCGCTGAGAATGTGCTCGCCGCAGGCGAAGTGAAAACGGCGCCCGCCAACCTGCACCTGCTGGTCGCGCTCACTCACCAGATGCATTTCAATGCGGCTGTCCTGCGCGTTCCACAGCGCGCGATGGCTGAACTGCGACAGCTTAAAGTCAGCCGAGAGTTCACTGTTGATGCGCTGCAGCAGGTTGAGGTTGAACGCCGCGGTGACACCCGCCGCATCGTTGTAGGCGCGCTCCAGTACCGTCGCGTCTTTCTGCAGGTCGACACCGACAAGAAGCCCGTCGCCGCTGGCCAGGGTGGCGCGGAGGCTGGCGAGAAGCGCCACGGCGTCGGGCGGCGAAAAATTGCCGATGGTGGAACCCGGAAAGAAAATGACCCGGTGTCGCGATCGCTGCTCTGTCTGCGGAATGTCGAACGGTACGGTGAAATCGGCACACACAGGCAGCACCGGGAGGTCGGGAAAGGCGGTGCGAAGACTGTCAACGGCATCCATAAGATGCTCACGGGAAATCTCCACCGGAACATAGCCGGCGGGATCATCCAGCGCGGCGAGCAGCGTCCGTGTTTTCAGGCTACTGCCACTGCCGGGCTCGATAATCAGCGCCCGTGGTCCCACCACGGCAACAATCTCGTCCAGCCGGGTGTCGATAATCTCCAGCTCCGTGCGCGTGGGGTAGTATTCATCCTGCTCACAGATACGGTCGAACAGCTGCGAACCCGCCGCATCATAGAAGTACATGGGGGACAGCCACTTCTGCGGCGCATCCAGCCCTTCCAGCACATGCTTGAGAAAGACCTGCTGGTCGGGCTGCTGGTCACTGAGCGGTTCTGCCTGTGTCATCTTGCGCCTCCCCTAGTGCGCGAGCCGGATACCGGAAAACTGCCAGCGGTCCGACGGGTAAAAAAAGTTGCGGTAGGTCACGCGGGCATGCCCGCCCGGCGTTGCGCAGGAGCTTCCGCGCAGCACCATCTGATTGCACATGAATTTGCCGTTGTACTCGCCGATAGCGCCGGCGGGAGGACTGTAGCCCGGATAGGGGCTGTAAGCGCTTGCGGTCCATTGCCAGCACTGACCAAACAGCTGCTGCATGCCGCTGCCGTGATCACTCCCTGTGGGATGCCAGTCGTCGGTATCGGGTTCGGGCCCGCCCTCGGACAAAACACCGGCGGCGGCCAGCTCCCACTCAGCTTCCGTCGGCAGCCTGGCTCCTGCCCAGCGGGCGTAGGCATCGGCTTCATAGAAACTAAGGTGGGTTGCCGGTGCATGCGGATCAATCGGCTGGCGCCCGGCCAGGGTAAACTCGGTTTCCAGTGCGCTGTCCCAGTACAGCGGCCGCTGCCAGCCGGCGTCACACTTCAGCGCCCAGCCATCGGATAGCCAGAGCGCAGGATCGTCGTAACCACCATCGCGGATAAACTCGCGGTACTCGCCGTTAGTCACCAGTCGGTTCGCCAGTGCATGAGAATGCAGGAACACGCGATGCCTGGGGCCTTCATTGTCAAAGGTAAAGGCGTCCCCTGCATGGCCTATCTCGCAGACGCCCTCGGGGCCATCGTGAAACGCCAGCGCCGGCGCTGGCGACGATATCCCCGGCGCGTTGAGGGTCAGCGCGGGTTCCAGAGGGTTGGCGGCGAGAACCTGCTTGATGTCCGTCAGCAAGAGCTCCTGATGCTGCTGTTCGTGATGCAGACCGAGTTCCACGAGCTGTCGCAGCGCCGGTGTCAGCGGCGACGCCAGAAGAGTCTGCAGGGCGTCATCGACATGCTGGCGGTAAGCGAGTACCTCGTCTATTCCCGGCCGGGTGAGGAATCCCCGCTGCGAGCGCGGATGCATGCTCCCCGCTGTCACGTAATAGGAGTTGAACAGGTAGTCGAAATCGGCATGAAACACCCGATAGTCCGGGTTTTCCTGCGTCAGAATGAACCGCTCGAAGAACCAGCTGGTGTGCGCGAGATGCCACTTGGTGGGGCTGGCGTGCTCTGCCACCTGCACCTGCATGTCTTCCGCGCTGAGCCCGCGGATCAATGCCAGACTACGCTGGCGGACGCGATGGACACGTTCTGACAGCTCAGCGCTGTCATCTGTCGCCCGTGCGGCGGTCATCGGCATTGCCTGTCCTCTCGTTGCTGGGGGTGACGCCGCCGCCTGGCAGTAGCGGCAGAATGACGATAACCGGACTGACCGGCCGGTGCAAAACCCGCGGAGGGTTAACGCGACTCGCTATCATGACTCGAGTGCGGCCAGCACTGCGGCAGCAAACTCATCAACCCGGAAGGAGTCACCGCCAGCCATGTCGTAACCACGACGCACAATCACCAGGTCCCTCGACGGCACCACCACGAGGGACTGGCCGCGATTACCCAGTGCAGCGAACGTATCTGCGGGCAGGCCGGGCGAATCGTCGTAAAGCCACCACTGCGCCCCATAGCCACGCTGCGCACGGGTGTCACCTTCAGCGGCAGGCGGCTGCGAGGAGGCCGGCGTGGCGACGTAATCCACCCAGCCTTCCGCGAGCAGACGCTCCCCCTCCCAGATGCCATCGGCGAGATGCAGCAGGCCCAGCCGCGCCAGATCGCGCGATGTGGTCCAGACCTGGCTGGAGAGAATGAAATCTCCGCCCCAGTCTGTCTCCAGACGGGTGTGCGTCATGCCGATCCGGTGGAGAAGTGCCTCAAAGGGAAATCGCAGAAAAGCGTCATGCGAGTCGAAACGATGGCGCAGCGCATACACCGCGAGCATCGTATCGTTATTGGCATACTTCCAGCGAGCGCCCGGCTCGGCCTCAAGCGAACCGGATGTCGCGTTATCCCGGACCAGCCCGCCTCCCATGTACACGCGGTCAGTGCGGTTACCCGCCGCATTGCTGTCAAGGCCAGACGCCATCTGCAGCAGATTCTCAACCGTGATCGCGGCTCGCGGATCCGCCGGATGCGACCACTCGGGCAGCCCTGCGGCGTCGCTTACATCGAGCATGCCCCGATGCACGGCGGCCCCTATCACGCTGGCTGCAATACTCTTGGCAACGGACCAGGTTCGCTGGGACGTTACCGGGGTATAGCCTTCCACGTAGTGCTCCGCCAGGATGGCGTCCGGCGAGGCGATGAGCACGGCCGTGGTCCTTTCGTCACCGCCAAACCTGCCGGCGAACGCGTCTTCGATTACCGCATCGAGTGCGGGATTGCCGGAGGATTGATTGACGTCGATGCGGGTTTTCCAGGGCTGCGCATCATCGACAGCGCTGTCCGCTTCAAACCCCGGCAGCGTAACGCCGGGTATGTACTCTGCCGCCTCTGCAGTCGCGCCCACCGGCAGATCTACGCAGCCCAGATGAGGACGCCACTGCGAGATTCTGGGCGGCAGTCTATCATCCCAGGTTACGCTGACGCGCCGTGCGTCACGGTCTATCGACATCGGCATGTCGGGAATGAGCGCTGCCACCAGCGGATAGATTCCGCTCAATTCGTGTGCCTCGATCTGCGCCACTGTCTTACCGCCGTTAAAGGTAGCGCTGCACACGAAACCCGCCTTGTAGCCGGCGGCATAGGCTTTCACGGTCGCGTCGGTTTCACGGTCACTGAGAGGCTCCGCTGTCACAGTGCAGGCCGCCACTGCAAGGGACAGGGCAATGCCGGTCGATTTCCACATAGGCTGTTGTCTCTTTGAATTCAGCATTTATTTCACAAAAGCATCGTATACTGCGCGTACTGCCAGTGCATAATCATCCGGCGACACACCCACAATAATGTTGAGTTCCGAGGCGCCCTGATTGATCAGGCGCACATTGACGCCGCCGCCGGCAAGCGCTGAGAAAACCTTGCTGGCAATACCCGGGGTACGCGCCATTTCTTCGCCAACAATGGCAATCAGGGCAATGGCCGGCACGTAATCCAGGTCATCCGGTTCCAGGGTGCGCCGTATTTCATCGAGCACTTCCTCAACCCGGCCTTCCAGCCAGCGCGACTCCACGATCACACTAACGCTGTCGATACTCGACGGACAGTGTTCAAACGGAATGCCGTTATGTTCGAGCACACCGAGCAGGCGATAGACGAAGCCCACCTCGCGATTCATGAGGTTTTTGCCAATGGTGATCATGGCGAAACTGGCCTTACCCGCGATGCCTGCAATCTGCGTACTCTGGATGACCTCTGGCGAAAGCTCGGCCACGATGCGGGTTCCGGGATCCTCCGGCGCATTGGTATTGCGGATGACGATGGGTATGCCCACCTCGCGCACCGGCGCCATGGCCTCGTCGTGCAGCACGCTGGCCCCCATGTAGGAGAGCTCGCGAATCTCCGCGTAAGTCACTTCTGCCATGGGACGTGGGTTATCGACGACGCGCGGGTCCGCCATCAGCATCCCGGAGACGTCGGTCCAGTTCTCGTACAGCGCTGCAGCGGCCGCCCTTGCGGCAATGGCGCCGCTGACATCGGAACCGCCGCGGGAAAAGGTGCGCACCGCGCCTGCGGCATCGCGTCCGTAGAATCCGGGCATGACATAGCGGCGGGCGCCAGTAGCGAGGCGTGCACCTAGCGCATCCCAGGTACTTGCCTCCACCACACCGTGACTACCGATATACACGCAATCGGCCGGGTCGATGAACTCCGCATCAAGAAATGCCGCCAGCAGGACCCCACTGAAGTATTCACCGCGTGACGCGGCATAGTCGGCACTCACACCGGCGGTCAGCTGGCGACGAAAATCCTCGAACCGCGCAGCTATGGTCTCGGGCATGCCCAGCTCGCGTTCGATCCCGATGAAGCGCTCGACCACCTGCTCAAAGGGCGCCGTGAAATCGGCGCCCACGCTGCTGGCATGATGGCACAGGTAGAGAAGGTCGGTAACTTTGGTATCCGCCGGAGAGCGCCTGCCGGGCGCCGAGGGCACGATGATGCGACGGCGCGGATCGCTTTCAACAATCGCGCGCACCTTGCGCAGCTGCGCGGCACTGGCAAGGCTCGAGCCACCAAACTTGCAGACTGTGAAGGACGCCTGTGCGTCATTGCTCGCCCCGGTGTTGATCAAAACGCCTTCCCCTGCGCTTATTGTTGCCGCAGGATAACAGCCCGACCCCCATTACCGGAACTGCTCGCCCCTGACGCGCACACGGCCAGCCTGCGGCAGAACACATCGCGGCCTGCGGCAGGCACTGTCAGCGCGCAAGAAATACTGACAGCGGGGTGCGGGTGAAGAAACGCCGCACGTCGCGGTCATGGCCGGTCATCTCGTAGCGAATCAGCGACATGGGGATGCGCCCTTTCGACATGAATTCGTCATGGAAATCCCGCAGCACGAATTCGTCACGCAGCTGACGCTTCCGCTCGCCGAGCAGCTGGAACATCTCGATATTGCCAATGGTGTACTCCAGTCCATGGCCCGGACTCGGTCGTAGGTAAGCGTATTTCCGCGCAACGTCCGGATCCAGTAGCGGCGTCAGACTCTGCCAGTATTCCGCGACTTCCCGCGATGTCATGTCGTTCCACTGATTGTAAATATCGCCGAGGGATCGCGCCGCCCGCCAGATACCGAATAGATAGATCAGCTCGCGGGTACGGGCACGCTCCTCGAAAATACCAAGCTGCAGCGGCGCCTCTTCCAGGTATACCGCCCAGCCCTGCCAGCGGGCCCCGAAGTTCACCTGGCCGCGAATCGGGTGACCGTTATTTTCCGCCATCAGGGCATCGAAGCGGTGCCCGGGTATGACAGCATGCAGGTGATCCGGCGCCGGATCGCGAAATTGCACCTGCTCCCAGTAGTTCGGCGGCGTGGCGCGCTCGATCCACGGCACGTTGTAGCCCATCTCCCGCCAGTCACTGGGAATAAAATCGGGGATGGAGATAATCTCTTCGTCGCGCAGCCAGTCGCGCACCATGCGATCGGTTCCGGCGATGCGCGCCTGGTACTCCTCGCGTGAGTCGGCCAGCTCCAGCTCCGGCAGGTCGCGATTGCGATGATGTTCGAGCGCGTAGAACGCCCAGAGACGGTCCAGCTCGCGCTGGGACAGAACGGCCATTTCCGCCGAGGTATACGGCAGCAGCAGCGCATTCTGCACGAACCAGTCGAGCGCCTCTTCACCGACGCCATTCTCCCCTTGCATGCCTGCGCGGTTAGCCATCAGCCAGCCGTGAAAATCGCGCAGGGCAACGAGCGCCGTCTGGATATCATCCTCGAGTTCCGGCTGTGCCTCCGCTCGCTGCAGCAGGTCCTCATACCAGCCGATGACGCCGTCCGGTGGATCGGACCGATAGGGATAACCGTTCTCCACGCCATCGGACAGTGTCAGTGAGCGTATGGCGAGATCCGCATAATCCACCGAGACATCGTCAAGATTTTCCCGCGCGGCATCCAGGTAGCCGGGCAGCGCCCTGAGTGTCCGCTGCAGCCCGGACAGTGCCTCTCCTGTCACCGGCAGCTCGGTAAACGCCACGGGCAGCAGTCGGGAGACATAGAAAACCGGGTCGCGCTGCCAGGGGCGCGTCACCCGCAGAATGAAATCCTGACGGTCCATCTCGGCACGAACCGTGAGGTAATCGACCTGACCAGGCACGGACCACTGCCGGGCGTCCATGGCCTCGAGCCGCGCCTGCAGTGATTCCAGCGCGGCGATGTTGCTGCGCACGCGCTCGGCATCATACCGCCCGAGACCGTCCCCCCAGGCAGCGTCACGCCAGTCCCGGAAATCCTCGAACACCGCAACCAGCGAGGCGTGCTCCGCCTCCTCTGCCGCCCCTGCCGCCCCTGCCGCCCCTGCCGCCCCTGCCGTCCGCGCCGACAGCAACAGTGCCAGCGCGATTCCGATGGCGGCAATCACAGCGCCCGCGTCCCTTTTTCTTATACTTATCATTTTTTTATCCTCTCGTTACGAGAACCGACCGCAGGGCACGACTGCCCTGCGGCAGAAACCTGTTGGTGGCCAACTAGCGCATCGTGGCGATCTCGTCATCACGGCCCGTCATCTCCCAGCGGATCAGCGCAATCGGTATGCGGCCGATCGCCAGAAAGTCGTCGTGGAACTGCTTGATGTCGAAGTCCCGGCCCTGCGCCGCTGCCACCTCGGCGAACAGTTTCTCCAGCTCCACCTTGCCCATGTAGTAGCCTATACCGTAGCCCGGCTGGCGCAGATAGAGCTCGAGGTCGAAGCGCGCGATGGCGTCATCCGGCTCCATCCAGTAGGGCGTTCGCGTGGTCAGAGAGGTCAGCGCCTCATTATAGGTCCAGGCATTAGCCTGCATCATAAGCTCTGGCTTGACCCGCGCGGCGCGCTTGGCCTGGAGGATGTAGTTAATCTCCCGGGCCTTGGGCCGATCCTGAAGAAAACCCAGCTGCTGAATCATCTCCTCCAGGTAGAACGCCCAGCCCTCCGCGCGGATACCGTCGATAAAGAACAGTCGTCGGTCGCCGCGGATAGGACGCTCGTCGCGATCAACCAGTAGCGCATCGAACAGGTGGCCGGGCACATTGTGCGCCCGCAGGGGACGCGGGTCGCGGTCTTCAGTCTGGCGGAAGAAGTGTCGCTGAATCGGCGCTTCAAAGGGCCCGGCGCGCTCCGGATCGCGGTCCGCCGGCAGCAGATAGGGACCCTCGCCGGCAACCGGGACCAGATAGTCCGGCACCGTCATAACGTCCTCATCGCGCAGAAAGGCCAGAAGGTCAGCGTCGGCCTCTGACCGTCGTCGCTCAAACTCCGCCATGCTCCCGGCGGGTTCTATCATGGGCAGGGCCCGGTGTCGGTGCTCCTCCATTTTCAGGAAGACCATGGAGCGCTGATACTCGCGCTCGGCCAGGGTCATCAGCTCATCCGCAGTGTAGGGGAACAGCATGACATGGCGCAGGTACCAGTCGTAGTCCTCGGCACCGACGCCACCGTGGGGTGGCAGATCAGCTTCTATAGACTGCAGCCAGCGCATGAAACCCTCTGCCGCCGCTGCCGCGCCGGCAGCAAGCCCCGCAAGGTCGGGGTCGCTAAGCGCCAGGCCGTCCGACAGGCGCATGTAAACGTTGCGCTCGATGCGCTTCTGCTCGATCGCCAGGCGGGCAAGATCACCGCGGGGATCCGTCAGGTTCTCGCGCGCTGCCTCATAGATGGCGGGTACGGCTGCCAGCTTTTCCCGCAGGCCTTCTGCCTCATCAGCAGACAGGGGCAGGGCGGGTATCCGCATTGCGCCATGCATCTTCGGTCCGAAACCGAGGTTGGTGCTGCTATAAAACGCGGGATCACGCTCCCAGGGACGCATCACGCGGTGCATGAACGCAAGGCCGCGCATTTCCGCCAGCACCAACATGTAGTCGACGCGCCGGGGTATCGGCCAGGCGCTGTCGTCAATGCCGTCAAGCCGCGATCGCAGCACCTCCAGCTCGGCGCCCTGCGCCTGTATTGCTGCCGGCGAGTAATCCGGAACGCCGTTGCGAACCACGGGAACCGCCAGCGCCCGGAAGTCACGATACAGGTCCAGCAGGCGGTCGTAGCCGGGCGGGAGATCTTCCCTCGCCGCTGCCGGCAGCGTGAGCATTGGCGCAAAGAACAGCAACAGGATGACAATCCCTGCACGATTTACAGCACTGGACATGCGTTACCCCCTGCCGGTGTGCGGCTTACTGGCGCGACGTTCGCGCGACTATGGCATCACCCTGACATCATGACAGCGGCGGCGCCTCGATGGTCTTCAGATCCTCAGCAAGCGCCAGCGGCGCGTCGGTGAGCTCCCGCAGCTCCTCCACCGTGACACCCGGCGCCGTTTCGCGCAGCAAAAAGCCCTCTGGCGTGATATCCAGAACGGCGAGATTGGAGTAGATGCGCTGGATCACGCCGGCGCCCGTCAATGGATAAGTGCAGCGGTGCAGAAATTTTGGCTCGCCCCTGGAAGTCACGTGATCGGCAATCACGTAGACCCGCTTGACACCGGCCACCAGATCCATGGCGCCACCGACCGCAGGCACCGCGTCCTTTGCACCCGTAGACCAGTTGGCAAGATCACCGTTGTCGCCGACCTGCAGGGCGCCGAGGATGCAGATGTCGATGTGTCCGCCGCGAATCATGGCGAAACTGTCGGCATGGTGAAAAAAGGAGGCGCCCGGGTTCAGCGTGATCGGCTTCTTGCCGGCGTTGATCAGCTCCGCTACTTCCTCGCCAGGCTCCGGTGGCGGCCCGAAGCCCAGAACCCCATTTTCGGTGTGGTAAATCACTTCACGCCCCTCGGGCACAAAGCGCGCTACCATTTCAGGGATACCGATGCCCAGGTTCACATAGGCACCGTCGAAAATGTCCTGTGCCGCACGCCAGGCCATCTGCGCACGTGTCAGCCCACGGCGCTCTTTTTTGCTGCTCATGGCGGCAGTGTTATTACTCATGGATAGGTTGCTCCCTGCGCAATCAGCGTCGACTCCAGCTGCGGTTTTTCCACCTGCAGCAGACGCTTGACGAAGATTCCCGGTGTCACGATGTGCTCGGGATCGAGCGCTCCGGCCTCGACGGTTTCACTGACCTGAACGATCGCGGTTGCTGCCGCCATGCACATGATTGGGCCAAAATTGCGCGCCGCTTTGTTATAGACCAGATTACCCAGGCGATCACCGCGCTCTGCCTTGACCAGCGCAAAGTCCGCCGTCAGGCAGCGCTCCATGACATATTCGCGCTCATCGAAAACGCGATGCTCCTTGCCCGCTGCCAGTGGCGTGCCGGCTGACGTGGCGGTAAAAAAGGCGGGGATACCCGCACCGCCGGCGCGAATGCGTTCGGCAAGGGTTCCCTGCGGCACGAGTTCGAGCTCAATGCTACCGCGCCGGTAAAGATCCGGAAATGCCGTTTCCGAGGTGCCACGTGGAAAAGAACAGATCATTCGTCGAACGCGACCGGCGGCGATCAGCGCCGCAAGGCCGACCTGGCCATTGCCCGTATTGTTGTTGATTACGGTAAGGTCTGTGGCGCCCTGATCAATCAGCGCGTGTATCAGTTCAATCGGTGAACCCGCTTCGCCAAAACCACCGATCATTACTGTGGCGCCATTGCCGATATCGGCAACCGCTTCCGCTGCGGATGCGACCCGCTTGTCGATCATGAATGCACTCTCCTGTCTGCTGCCCTGGGGTCGACGGTGTCGGTCCAAACCCTTGACCGGCGCGCTTGCAGCTGCCTTTTTTTGGACTTTTTAGTGTACGCCAAACGCCCGGCGGTTCGCAAAGAGAACAGAAAGGTTTGAATTTAGCCGTGCAATCCCCTATTTTGAAGCGGCGTTTCCGCGTTTTACAGCCGTTCCCCGGTCGTTCGGCTTTGTTCCGCCGGACAACCGGACGCATAAGCACCTTCGCATCAGACTTACCAGAAGAGGACCATCACGCATGCTATCTGCTACCGTTTGTGCGCCACTCCGGCGCATCCTTGTCAGCGCGTTCGCGACGGGCCTGGTGCTCATTGGCGCCATGGGGGCCAACGCCAGCACCAGTGACGATTACTCGGTGCTGGTATCGCTGTTCGAGGAATGGCGCGAGCTGGAGCAGCCCGCCCTGCGTAACGGCGCACCGGATTACACGCCCGGCGCCGTGAAGCAGCGTCACAACGGCATGAAAAAATTGCGTAAGCGTCTCTACGCCATCAACACCGATGACTGGAGCGTGGAAGAGAAAATCGACTGGCACCTGGTGCGCGCCGAGATGAACGGCCTCGATTTCTACAGCCGCGTCCTCAAGCCCTGGGTTCGCGATCCGGCCTACTACGCTTCAGTAAGGAGCAGTCAGAGCGATACGCCAGCCGAGGAGGCCCCCACTATTCACAATGCGCTCCGGCTCTGGGAATACACCATCTGGCCGCGAACCGCACTGTCGACCCCGTCACCGCTGGACGCCGATGCAGAGCGTGCGCTGACCGCCGAGCTGCAGGCCATCGCCCCCCTGCTGGAACAGGCGCGTGGCAACCTGAAGAGCAACACGCGCGATCTCTGGCTCCCCGCGATTATCAGCTTCCGCAATCAGGAAGCCACGCTGCAGAAACTGGGCGAGAAGCTTGACGGCTATGGCGCTGAGCTGCGCAGCGCTCAGCAGGAAGCGCTGGCCGCCACCACGGCATTTCGCGAGTGGCTGGAGGTGGAAGCACCGAAGAAAACCGGCCCGTCGGGCATTAGCCGCGAAGAATACACCTGGCACCTGCGCAACGTCCTGCTGGTGAACTCTTCCTGGGAAGAAGAAGTCACGATCATGCAGCGGGAAATGGCCCGCGGTTATGCCTCGCTGCAGGCAGAGGAGGTCGCGAATCGGGCGCTGCCGCCGCTGGAACCCGCCGGCAGTGCCGAGGAATTCGCCGAGCTGCAGGAAGACTCCATCGACAACTACATAGCGTTCATGGAAGACCGGGACATTCTTACCGTGCGGCCATGGATGAAGCGCGCCCTGCGCGAGCGGGTTTTCCCCTACGATCCGCCGGAGGGACGCAACTTCTTCGGCCAGGCCACCCACCGCGATCCGCGCACGCTCTGGACTCACTTTTATCACTACTGGGATCTGGAGCAGATGCGGGAAGAACCGCACAGCAGCCCCATTCGCCGCAATGCACTGCGCTACAACGTGTGGATGAGCCGCGCCGAGGGCACCGCTACCGGCATGGAAGAGTGGATGATGCACGCCGGCCTGTTTGAGGATAACCCCCGTGCACGCGAAGTCGTCTGGATCATGCTCATCACGCGTGCTGCACGCGGACTCAGCTCACTACAGGCGCACGACAACCAGATTACCCTGGAAGAGGCCGCTGACATGCACGTGGAGTGGACGCCGCGAAACTGGATGAATCGCAACCTCGACCTGCTGGGCTTCGAACAGCATCTGTATCTACGTCAGCCGGGCTACGGCTCCACCTACGTGACCGGTGCCCGCATGCTCGACATGATTATCGCGGAACGCGCCCGTGAAGCGGGTGGCGACTTCAGCATGAAAGACTTCTTTGATGACATGAATGCAGCAGGGATGATTCCGGTATCGCTGCTGCGCTGGCAGCTCACCGGCAACGATGTCGATATCCGCGCCATCATGGACAGGCCCAACGGCTGATTCTCCAGGCGGCTGGCGGACACTGGTGGCAGACTAGACGCGCGTCGCGGAAATCACCGATCCCAGGTGGTTTCCCGTCCCGCTGTCTGCCAGCGGGGACATGACGACATCCTGCCAGCCCGATACCGCGAGAGACTCCAGGACCCGGCTCTCGCGCTCAGGGGTCAATTGTGCAGCCAGCAGGTCACGCAGGCGTCTGCGGTAAAAGCGCATCTTTTCCCGGTTCTCCTCCACCAGAGTCGCAATGTCCTCAGGGTGATAGCGCTGGTTCTCGATGGCCATGTGCATGAAGCTGCCACAGATCTGCTGCACCAGCTCCGAGGGTGGATTTTCCAGGCAGTAGACCCGTGCCCCGTCGAGAGACGACTGCAGCCGATCCCGGGCTTTGGCGAGTCGGCGGCCCTGCAGCAGGGCTCTGGTGAAAAACGCCATGGCGGCGAAAGGGCCATCCCGTGCGAGCAGATAATCCATCTGCGCTACCCGTTCGGCGCTTTCAACCACAACCGCACTGGACGCCCCGTGAGCCAGCCAGCGCAGGCAGCCGCCGGGAGCCAGCACCCGCGCCACCTCCGGAAGAGAGGCGTCGAGGTCGCTGTACTCGAGGCCGAACTGGGATACGACGACATCAAAAGCGGCGTTCCCGAACGGCAGACGTTCTGCAGCCACGTCGCCATGGAAGGCGATGTTGCGCAGAGACTCCTGTTCGGAGGCGACGAAGCGCAGCGGGTCGATCGGCGCCGCGTCGATGCCGGTAAGCGCCAGCGCACAGCCACGATCCACTGCACTCTGCGCCGCCCAGGCCAGCAGCACTCCATTGCCGGTGGCGATATCGAGTACGCGGGCACCGGGCAACAGGCCGGAAAATTCGCCTTTCCAATAGCGTTCGATCGCGCCTGCCGCCGCGGGGTTGTCCGGCATGCAGGCCGCCAGACGATCAGACTGCCAATAACGCTGCCAGGCACGACGCGACAGATCGACGTCAGTGGTTGTAGAAGCCATACGAATGGGGTGTCGACGTCAGGCGGAATCGCGCACCCAGCGCGCGAGATCCGCATGCGTGGTAAACCAGGGTTTGCCAAGGCTGCGGGCGTGTTCGATAAGGCGATCCATAATCCACATGCGCGAGCGATAGCCGATCACGAAAGGATGCATCACCAGCTGAAACACCCCGCCCTCCGCCGCGGCTCCCTCAAGCTCCAGGCGGAATATCTCGAACACCTCCTGCGGCGACAGCCAGGGACGCGTTGCCGGCTGGCGGTTGAACATGAGGTAGACGGCATCGTCCCGCATCCACTCCACCGGGATTTCCACGACCCCGGTAGGCTTGCCGTCCACGTTGAGTTCGTAGCAACTGTCGTCGGCCATGAGTGACGAGTCGTATTCCAGCCCCAGCTCCGCGACCAGTGAAATCGTATTCTCACTCAGGTCCCAGTTGGCAGAGCGGAAACCCACGGGAGCACTGCCTGCGGCGGATTCCAGAACATCCCTGGCGCGCAGGATCAGATCGCGCTCCGTAGAGGCCTCCAGAAGGGAATTGTTTTCGTGAATCCAGCCATGCAGACCGATCTCGTGACCGGCCTCCACAATAGCGCGGGTTTCGTCCGGGTCGATCAGGGCGCACACGGCGGGCATGAAAAAGCTGGCCGGCACGGATTGCCGCTTCAGCAGCTCGAGAATTCGCGGCACGCCGACGCGACGCCCGAATTCGCCCCAGGCGAGGCGACCGACAGCCTGCCTGCCCATCCCCAGTTCAAAGGTTTCGTGATCGCAGTCAAAGGACAGCGCGACCGCGAATCCGGCATCATCCGGCCAGCTGGATGGCTTTAGTGAGCGCCCTGCGCGCACCCGGCCAATGATCTGTCGCCACTCCTCCTCGCGCAGTGCCCAGGGTTCGGCTATCGGACCGGCGGAGGGGGTGGTCGGCGTATCACGCATATTCGTTTCCTTTTATGAAAAATCCTGAAAAAAGGCGATTTCAGTATACATCAGTGCTTTTACAGGAGGCTTGTTTCTGGTTTTTCGCAGCATTCGCAAGACACCGTCGTTTCTTCCGCGTGACCCGCGACGCGGCACTCAACAGTCGATGTTCACGCGACTGGCGCCCATTGTGCTGAGCGACCCGCTGTTCTGGTGAGAGGGCGCTAGCGCTCGCGCGCGCCCGCCCCCACATGGCGGTCAAAGAACGCCCGCATCTTGCGAAAGGTATGAACAGCGTAGTGCTCTGGGTACCCCCACCAGTGCGCGGACTGCGGCGGCACCACCATGTCGAAGTCCTTGCCCAGCAGCATCAGCTTCTCGATCATCGCCGCCGTGGTCTTCCAGGGCACTATATCGTCGTGCAGGCCGTGGATGATCATCAGCGGATCCTCGAGCTTTTCTCCATAGTTAAGCAGGGTCGAATCCCGGAATATCTGCGGGTGGGTATGCGGTCGCCGCGACAGGTGCTGGTCGTTCTGGGTGAAGTAGTTCACGTCAATGGCCGGGGATCCCGCCACACCCGCCGCGAACATGCCCGGGCGCTCGAACAGCGCAAACAGCGCCATCATGCCGCCGTAGCTGTTACCCCAGATACCGATGCGATCGGCGTCCACATAGGGCAGAGTTTTCAGATAATCCACCGTGCTGTGCAGATCCTCCAGATCACCGCCGCCCCAGTCACCCTGGAAGGCTTCCCGGAAGTCCACCCCGTAGCCCGAGCTGCCGCGCAGGTCGACCTGCACCGTGATGTAATCGCCGTCGTGCGCCATGGCATGCTGCAGCAGGCTGACCGGTCGCGGCCAGGTCCACTGGTTGCGCGCCGTCGCTGAATACACGTTGCCGATGATCACCGGATAGGACTTGGTCGGATCGAGGTCCGCGGGTTCGATAATCCGGGCGCGCAGCGTGAAGTCGTCGATGCGGCTCGGGAAGCTGACGTAGCGCACGTTGGCCAGCGGAAAATCGGCAAATGCCGGCAGCGGCGACTGCGTGACCTGACGGCTGTCGCCGCCACTGGCATTCACGATATGCAGCTCTCCCGGACGTGTATCAGCCGACACGATGCTGGCAAGGTGCTTTCCGTCTGGAGACAGCGCCGCGCTCTCGTGGGTTCCCGGCACCGACGTCACCTGTCTTCCACTACCACCGCCTACCGGCATGCGGTAGACCTGTCGCTCTGCGGGACCGGCCTCACTCGCGGTGTAGAAGATGTCGCCACTATTGGCATCCACCTGCAGCACGGCCGACGAGAAGCCAGGGCCGGTAACATCGAAATCGCCACGGGTGAGTATGTCTGGCTTGCCGCCGTCTGTGGGGATCGAGTACAGGCGGTACCAATCGTCGGTATCGCCGACATAGATAATGCGCGAGCCCTCGCGGTCCCAGGCCGCCGTGAACAGCGCGTAGATACGCCGAGGGCGGTAATCGTGATGTACCTCTCGCACCTTACGGGTCGCGGCATCTGCCACGAACAGCCAGCGATGCTCGCCGTCGTAGGTGTCCTGCTGCACCAGCAGTTCAGGCGCGGTCGGCGACCACTCGAGGGTCATTACCGTGCGCCGGGTTGGCTCTTCCAGATCAAGGAAGCTGACCACGCCATTGCTGACATCGTAGATACCCACCTTACGCACCACCCCTTCCTCGCCCGGATAAACGCGACGTACTTTGTGCAGAACGGGCTCGTCGTGCAGGTAGGAAGGAATCTGCATGATGTGCGCATCGCGTCGATCCACGTATTCCAGCGCCACGTAGCGGGAATCGGCAGACCAGCGGTAGCGGCTGTATTCGCGATCGCGGGTATTGTAGGCGCCCCGGGGTACGCCCCCGATGGCGGGAACGCCGACGCGCGTAGCGCGCATCAGGAAGCCGCCGTCAAAGCGATACAGCCACAGATCGCCGTCCTGGAGGAAAGACAGGTGGGAGCCATCCGGCGACAGCGCCAGACTGGAGCGACCCGCCGGCTCATCGATCAGCGTCTCCAGACCGCCATCGGACAGACTGACGCGCTGCAGCTTGCCCGCGTAATTGAAGTACAGGCTGTCGCCCTGCGCCGACCAGATCATGCTGCCAATGCCGCCCGCGTGTCTGCGCGCTGACGCCTGCTCCAGTGCCGCCAGTGAGGTATCCTCGCCGAGATGACTGCCGAAGGTCGCCTGCTCCGAGGCTTCCGGCGAGAGGTCCGTCAGCTGTTTTGGCTCGCCGGAACTGGCGCCAACAACGTAGATGTCGCGAAACGGGAAACCGCTGTCGTTCCAGAGAAAGGCCAGGTGGCTGCCATCCGGCGACCAGATGGGCCGGGACGGCGGGGTTCCGCTGAGAGTGGGTAATGAAACCAGCCTGTCGATATCGGGCACCCGGGCATCATCCGCGCTGGCCAGGCCCGATGTGAAAGCGACTATCGCGCCGGCCAGAATGGATTGCGCCAGTCGCGCCAGCGTTCTGCATTGTCGCTTTGCCATTGTTCTACCTCAGATATGCCGACTCAAAAAAAAGCCCATCTGGCAGTATAACCTGCTCGATGGGCCAAGGGGGTTACCGTGACACCGATGGATGAAGCCGCAGTTGCGCTTTACTACCGTCGATATTCACACGAGGCGGGGTCTGGACCTTTTGTCGGTTGCATAACGCACACCTGTGCGCAAAATCAGGGCGCAAAAATAGTGAGCGTCGCGGCCTTTGTCAATAAATAAACACGTGAATTAACGGTATGGTGCAAAACGCGACCCTTTTCTTGTTCTCAATGCGCACTGATGTAGCGCTCAAATCGCACATTTATGGCATCACAAAGTCAGGCAAGCGCCGCATCTGCATCGATCACCCTGCACATCATCTGTCGCGCGCTGCCGGTAAAAACCGGCAGATAACCCGCAAGCGACGCATTCACCGCGGGATCGCCGGTATCGACCCGCAGCACCCCGCCTGGCAAGCTGGCCAGCTTCGCCGCCGAGGACACCACGTCAATGTTCTGGCGCCCGACGCGCGCCAGGACGCGTGCGCTGATCTGCTGATTGCCGCGACCGAAGAGAAAGCCCTGACCGCCGATGACGCCCACGACGATGCGCGCCTCCCGCTCACTCACCAGCGACCAGAGCTGGCGCTCATCGACATCGTGGGCAACGCACTTTCCGTGCTCAAAGATATCGACACCGAGCAGGGTACCCCCTGCACCGAGGCTATTTTTTAGCCGCAGGAGGGTGGCGCCCGGGCCCAGAGCGTACAGACCGCCCTGCTGAATCTGGTCCGCCAGGCGCTGTAACGCACCGCCCAGCGCCGCATCATCACTGGCGCCGACAGACTTCGCGGCCTGCATCAACCGAGGCATCGCCGGCACACGGAGATAGCCATACAGCACCGGAGAACCCACCGGCTCCCCGCTCTCGTCTGGCTCGCGGTCCATGACTTCCGCCTGCGTCAGCGCCGCCTCGGGACAGCCGCTGTCGAGAAACGCCCTCGCCGCATCGCCCGCTGTCATGGCAGTGACCCCAAAGACTGCAGAATGCATTTTCACGCCGGCCGGAATGCCCAGCACGGGCGTGCGCGTGGCTGCCGCCATGATTTCGCGCGCAGTGCCATCGCCGCCGGCGAACAACAGTAGATCAACATTCTCCTGCAGCAGCGCAGTCACGGCATTGCGTGTATCTGCCGAGCCCGGGGGGTCATGAGGCCGGAACACTACGCGGTGCGGCAGGCCCGCCGCCTCGGCGGCATCGGCGCCCATGCTTCCCTCACAGGTCAGAACCTCAACTGTCTGCTCTGCGCGCTGCAGGGCCTGAAGCGCAGTGAGTGCCCGCTTCTGCGCTTGAGGCTGTGCCCCGCGACGCCGTGCTTCCTCAACCAGCACCCCATCCGTACCTTTCAGGCCCACCGCACCACCCATCCCCGCTATCGGATTGACCACCAGGCCTAGGCGCTTCCTGTTATCGTTCATCTGTCGTCTTCCGCTGCGTGCACAGAATCTGCCCGACATGATTTGGCCGAGGCGACCACCATCATTGTCAACAGGAACAGAAAAAGGCACTATTTATCTCATATGCATCAATTGTGCGTTATGCGCACAAAATCCACTTTACGCTGGGAGATACCAGAATGAAAGAGGCAGTTCGCCGAGCGCATCCGTTCATGCCCAACTCGGTCGACAGCATCAAGCAGGGGCTACTGCAGGAATTGGGCATCGACTCTGTCGAGGCATTGTTCGAGCAGATACCCTCTTCGCACCGGGCTGCCGGCACCTTTAATTTTCCGCCGGCGCTGAGCGCCGAAGTCGAGCTCAACCGGCATATCAGCAGCTTGCTGGCGAAGAACCAGTCCTGTGAGAGCCACCTGAGTTTCCTCGGCGGTGGTTGCTGGCAGCATTACGTGCCGGCCGTCTGCCAGGAGATCATGTCGCGCAGTGAATTCCTGACGCCCGTATGGGGCACGCCCTCGTCGGATCACGGTCGCAACCAGGTCTGGTTCGAGTTCAACAGCCAGCTGGGTGAACTGATTGCCGCCGACATGGTCGGCATGCCTGTGTACAGCTGGGGCTGCGCCACCGGTCACGCCATCCGCATGGCATCGCGACTGACCGGACGCCACAAGGTGCTTTTGCCGCGCATCCTCGATCCCGAGCGCCGCGCCGTTATCGCCAACTACTGCGAACCCGAGGAAATGCCCTCCCACATCGCCATGATCGACATTGCCAGCGATCCGGCCACCGGTGGCCTGGATCTGGCCGACCTCCGGAAGCACCTGGATGAGAGCGTTGCGGCGGTTTACCTCGAAACGCCAAACTACCTGGGCGTTATCGAGACCCAGGCCGAGGAAATCGCGGCCATGGCCAGAGCGGCGGGAGCCGAAACCATTGTCGGCGTCGATCCGATCTCTCTGGGCATTCTCAAGGCACCGGGCGACTATGGTGCCGACATCATTGTTGGCACTACCCAGCCCATGGGCGTTCCGATGAGCTGCGGCGGCGGCCTTGGCGGCTTTATCGCCTCGCGGGACGAACCGCGCTACGCCCACGAGTACCCCACCCTGATGTTGAGCATCGCAGACACTGCGCGCGAGGGAGAGGTCGGCTTCTCGATGGCGCTGATGCACCAGAGCTCCTACGGCTCCCGGGAAGATGGCAAGGACTGGACCGGCAACTCTACCTACCTGCATGCCATCGCCGGAGCCGTATACCTGTCATTACTGGGACCGGAAGGCCTGCGCGAACTCGGCGAGCTGATCATACAGCGCGCACACTATGCAGCACAGCGCCTCAACGGTATTGACGGCCTATCCGTTCCACTACAGCAGAACTTCTTCAAGGAATTCGTGGTCAATTTTGATGGCGTCGGGAAATCCGTCGCCGAGATCAATGCGGCGCTCCTCGAGCGGGGCATTTTCGGCGGCATCGATCTGACAGAGACCTTCCCCGAGCTCGGTAAAAGCGCGCTTTACTGCGTTACCGAGCTGCACAGCCAGGCCGATATCGACCACCTCGCCAACACTCTGCAGGAGGTATGCAGCTGATGTCCAAACCCGTCAAACTCCGCCGCTTCCAGGCGCCGATCTGGGACGAACCTGTCATCATGGAAATGGGCGTGCCGGGACGACGCGGCGCCCATTTCCCCGCCGCCGAGGACGCCGTGGCTGAGGCCGTCGGTGGCGCCGGGGCTCTGGTGCCCTCCGCCATGGCAAGGCCCGAGCGGCCGGCTCTGCCGGAGCTCTCCGAGCCCGACATTCTGCGTCACTACCTGCACCTGTCCCAGGAAACCCTGGGGATGATGGGTATCAGTCTGTTCGGCACCTGCACTATGAAGTACAACCCGCGGGTCAATGAGCGTCTTGCGGCGCGCCCGGAAATGGCGCAGCTACACCCGAATCAGGACCCATCGACACTACAGGGGCTGCTCGAAGGCGTACACAATTTCGACCTCATGCTGCGCGAGCTGTCGGGCATGGATCAGTTCGTCTTCCAGGCCGCTGGTGGCGCGGACGCCGCCTACACCCACACCTGCATCACTCGGGCCTACCACGCCGCACGCGGCGAACTGAAACAGCGCGACCAGATCATTACCAGCATACAGTCCCACCCCTGCAGTCCGGCTACGGCCAACACCGCCGGCTTCGAGGTGATCACCCTGCCGCTCGATGAGAAGGGCTACCCCTCGCTGGAGGCGCTCAAGGCCGCCGTGTCGGATCGGACGGCGGCACTGATGATCAACAATCCGGACGACATGGGTCTGTACAATCCAGAGATCAAGGAGTGGGTGCGTATCGTGCATGAGGCCGGCGGCCTGTGCTTTTATGACCACGCCAACTTCAACGGCGTGATGACCAAGATCCGTGCCGCCGAGCTCGGCTTCGATGCCTGCATGTTCATGCTGCACAAGACCTTCGGCGTACCCAAGGGCGGCGGTGGTCCCGCAGTAGGCGCCTATGGCTGCAGCGCGAAGCTCGCTCCCTACCTGCCCGGCCCACTGGTGACGCTGGACAACGGCCGCTACGCACTGACTGACCCCGGCCCACACTCGATAGGCAAGGTGCGCGAGTATTACGGCAACCTGCAGCAGGTCATGAAGGCCTACGCCTGGACCCGGGCAATGGGACTGGAAGGCCTCAGCGAAGCGGCAGACATTTCTGTTCTCCTGAACAATTATATGGAGAAGGAACTGCTGAAAATCCGCGGCGTAACGCGCTCGCACCCGGACATCGACGGCTGGCGCCTGGAAATGACACGCTACAGCCTGGAGCAGCTGTACGAGGAAACCGGCGTCACGGTGGCTGACGTGCAGAACCGCATGGTGGATTTCGGCATCGACGCGTTCTGGATGGCCCACGAACCCTGGCTCGTACCGCATCCGTTCACGCCGGAGGCCGGCGAGATGTGGTCACTGGAGGACATCGACTACTGGATTGCGGTGCTCAGGCAGGTGTCGGATGAAGCCTACAGCAATCCACAACTGGTGCAGACCGCGCCGCACAACCAGGCGGTGCAGAAAGTGAAGGTGGAACCGCTGGAAGAGCCGGATCACTGGGCCATGACCTGGCGGGCGTGGAAGCGCAAGCGCAGCGCGGCCTGATACCCTCTCGCGTCGTGCAGGGCTCGGGGTGGTGACGTGCCGCCAGCCCCGAGCCCCATCCGCAGTAGCCTTACCCCGCCCAGTCGCCGCTGGCCTTGAGCTCGGCAGCGACTTCATCCACCGCCTCACGAACGCCCTCGACCACTCGATCAATCTGCGCCTCGGTAATCACGAACGGCGGCGAAAAAGCGAGGCTGTCGGAAGCCGGCAGGGCACGGCTGATGATGCCGCGGTCCCGCGCAGCGCTGACGACTCTCGGGGCGACCTTGAGGGCGGGATCGAAAGCCTTTGGCACCTCGCGGTGTGCCACCAGCTCAATCGCTCCGATCAGGCCAAAGCCGCGAATCTCACCCACCAGCGGATGGTCGGCGAACGCAGCCTGCAGGCGCTTGTGCAGGTGCTCGCCGCGCCGCCCGGCCTGCGCCACCAGGTTTTCCTTCTCGAGCAGATCCAGACTGGCCAGCGCCGCCGCGGCCCCCACGGGATGCGAGCTGTAAGTGTAACCGTGCCCGAAAGCGCCGAATTTGTCGCCGCCGGCAACCAGGACCTGCCAGACCTTGTCCGAGACCATGCAGGCCGACAGCGGGAAATAGGCCGATGTGAGACCCTTGGCCACCGTGATCAGATCCGGCTTCATGCCCATTGCCTGAGAGCCGAACATTGAGCCCAGACGCCCGAAACCACAGATAACCTCGTCTGCGATCAGCAGAATATCGTGCCTGTCGAGCACGTTCTGCACTGCCTCGTAGTAGCCGTCTGGCGGCACAATAACGCCGCCGGCACCCATAACGGGCTCCATGATCATGGCGCCGATGGTGTCTGCACCCTCACGGGCTATCAGCTGCTCGAGATCGTCCACCAGCCTGGCCACGAACTCGGCGTCGCTGAGGCCATAGCCTTCCCAGAGTCGATGCGGCGCCATGGTGTGCTTGATAAAGGACAGGGGCAGATCGAAACCGGCGTGCAGCCCGGGCAGGCCGGTCATACCTGCCGACATGACAGTCACTCCATGATAGCCACGCTGGCGGGCAATGATTTTCTTTTTCTGCGGCTTGCCGCGCACGTTGTTGTAGTACCACACCAGCTTCGCCTGGGTATCGTTGGCATCAGAGCCGGAATTACCGAAAAACACCTTCGACATGGGCACCGGCGCCATATCGATCAGGCGCCCCGCCAGGATGGCCGGCTTGTCGCTGGCCATGGATGAGAAAGCGTGACAGTACGATAGCTCCATTGCCTGGTCGCGCATGGCGTTGGCAATCTCCTGGCGACCATAGCCGGCGTTCACGCACCACAGACCCGCCATGGCGTCGATGTAATCGCGTCCCTGGCTGTCGTGCATCATCACGCCTTCGGCGTGCGTCATCACGATTGGCGCACCGTCGCGCTCGTGACTGCCAAGCGCCGTGAACGGGTGAAACACATGCTGGCGGTCCAGGTCTGACAGCAAGCTGGCATTGGCGGAGTTTTCAATAGCGTTGGACACGTGGTTCTCTCTCTGGTCGGCAAAAGCTGTCGCGCGGGCAGCCTGAAGTGTAGCGAACTTCCAGCGAACAGGTGTTCGCAATATACATAAACTGCTATTCTAACCGCCCGTCTGGTGTCGACACCAGACTTTCAGCGCAGACCGCGCAGCCCGGCAGGTGCGGCCGGTCAGGCCTTCGCGGCAGAAAAGATTTACTATCACACGTTAACGGTGGCCACGACACTATGCTCAAGCTCAACGACAAAGATCTTCTACGTACTGGTGTATTTATCAACGGCGCCTGGTCGGACTCGGCGGGCGGGCCGGCCATTCCGGTATACAATCCTGCGACCGGACAGGTGATCGTCGAGGTCAATGGCGCCGATCGCGAAGCCACCGTCAACGCCATTGAAGGCGCCGCCGAAGCCCAGAAAGATTGGGCCGCACGCCCCGCCAAGGAGCGCTCGGCAATACTGCGCCGCTGGTTTGATCTCGTGGTCGCCAACAGCGAAGATCTGGCACGCATTCTCACCGCCGAGCAGGGCAAGCCGCTGGCGGAAGCGCGGGGGGAGATCCTCTACGGTGCCGCATTCTTCGAGTGGTTTGCCGAAGAGGCGAAACGCGTTTACGGCGAGACCATTCCCAGCCCCGACCGCGAGCGGCGCATGATGGTCATGAAGCAGCCTATCGGCGTGTGCGGTGCCATTACACCCTGGAATTTCCCGATGGCCATGATCCCGCGCAAGGCGGCGCCCGCGCTGGCCGCCGGCTGCACGATGGTACTCAAGCCGGCCAGCGCCACCCCCCTGTCGGCACTCGCCCTCGGTGAACTCGCGGCCCGCGCCGGCGTACCGGCGGGCGTATTCCAGGTGGTCCCCGGCAGCGCGTCGGTGGTGGGCGAGGAAATCGTCACGCACCCACTGGTGCGCAAGATCACCTTCACTGGATCCACGGAAATCGGCAGTCACCTCATGGCGAAAGCCGCACCGACGGTGAAGAAACTGTCGCTGGAACTGGGCGGCAATGCGCCGGTCCTGGTGTTTGACGATGCGGACCTTGAGGTCGCTGTGAAAGGCGCCATTGCCACGAAATTCCGCAACATGGGCCAGACCTGTGTCTGCGCCAACCGTATTTATGTGCAGGACGGCATCTACGACCGCTTTGTCGAGGCGTTCTCCAAAGCCGTGGGCGCCATGAAGGTCGGCGACGGCATGGAGGACGGCACCGAGCAGGGGCCATTGATCGATAATGACGCCGTGTTGAAAGTCCAGGAGCACATAGATGATGCTGTCACCAACGGCGGCACGCTGGCAACCGGCGGTAAGCCTCACGCCCTCGGCGGCACCTTTTTCGAACCCACCGTCATCGCCAATGCCAGCGCCGACATGAAGATTGCACGCGAGGAAACCTTTGGCCCGGTGGCCCCCCTTTTCCGCTTTAGCGATGAGGCAGATGCGATCCGCGTCGCGAATGATACTGAGTACGGGTTGGCAGCGTACGTATTTACACGTGATAATGCCCGGATATGGCGTGTCACCGAGGGACTCGAATTCGGAGTGGTCGGCGTCAATACAGGTAACACATCCTATGAGGGCTCTCCGTTCGGCGGCTGGAAACTGTCTGGCGTGGGTCGAGAGGGATCACACCACGGGATTGATGAGTTCCTTGAAATCAAATACGTGTGCATCGCGCACTGACAAAGGCAAGCGAATAACAATATGTCGAAATCCCTTGAGATCCTGGAAGATCAGATAGAGCCGGGAATGGACGATGAGTCCGTTACCACCCGCATCAGCGATCGGGACTTCATCAACTCTCTGGCAAGGGGTCTTGAGGTCATTTCGGCATTTTCGCGCACCAAACCGAAGATGACCCTGAGCGACATGGCGAGGGCCACGGGTATGACCCGGGCCACTGTCCGCCGCCTGCTGCTGACCCTGGTTCGCGAGGGCTACGCACAGACTGACGGCAAATACTTCAGCCTGCAGCCAAAGGTACTCAAGCTCGGTTTTGCCGTCATCTCGTCCATGGGTATCTGGGAAGTCGCCCAGCCCATCATGAACTCGCTTTCCGAGACGCTGGAAGAATCCTGCTTCGCCGCTGTGCTCGACGGTTACGACGTGACCTATGTCGCCAGGGCAAACTCGGACCGGCTGGTGAATATCGGTATCAGCGTCGGCAGCCGTGCCCCGGTACATGCCGTATCGACAGGGCGGGTGCTGATGGCGGCGCTGTCTGATGACAAGCTGCAGAGATACCTCGACGAGGGCGATTTTGAAAAGGTCACCCCGCTCACCACCGTGTCGAAGGTGAAGCTCCGGGCGGAAATCGAGGAAGTCAGGGCCCGCGGCTGGTCCATCGTGGATCAGGAACTGGAGGTCGGCCTGCGCTCGATTTCGGTGCCGATCCGGGGATCGGACGGCACGGTGATCGCCGCGCTCAACGTGTGCTGCCCCAGCTCGCGGATTTCCCCGGAGGATATCCGCACCCGCATTCTGGCGGAGCTGCTGACGGCCTCGAGGGAGATTACGGCGGGCCTGCAGACGTCCTGAGAACATCGCTTCGCGAGATGTTTCCAGCGCCTGTGGCCTGGATCTGCTTTCCTGCCAGGCAGCGCACCCTGAGCACATAAAAAAGGCCCCTTCAGGGGCCTTTTTTATGTCTCTCGCAATGCTCCCGGCACAGATCAGTCAGCCAGAACCTCGGACAGCGGCGTGCGATCCCAGAACAGGGAGACTTCATCATCGAGTCCCGTGATCTCGTAGCGGATGAGGGCAATCGGCAGTGCGCCTGCAGCCATCACCGCATCGTGGAACTCACCGAGAGCAAAGTCATCGCGAAGCTGTTGCTTGCGATCTGCCAGAAGTTTGAACATCTGGAAGCTGCCCACGGTATATCCCAGGCCGTAACCCGGCGGACGGCGCAAATAGATTTCCGCATCGACCCGGGCAACGTTCTTATCCAGCCAGGGGGTCTTTGCGCGCCAGAAGTCCACGGCTTCTTCAATGGATATTTCGTTGCGCTGCAGGCGGACATCACCCAGGGTTCTCGCTGAACGGAAGATGCCGAAATTGTAGATCAACTCGCGGGTGCGGGGACGCTCCTCGTAAAAACCAAGCTGCAGCGGAGTTTCCTCCAGATACAGCGCCCAGCCTTCCATGCGCCCGCCATCACGGAAGTACTTGCGTATCGGGTGAGTGATCTTGGCGACAGTGCGCCCATCCACCTTGTGGCCGGGGATTACCGCATGCCAGTGATCCGGTGACGGATCGCGGTATTGAATCTGCTCCCAGTAGTTGGGCCCGCCATCGCGCTCTATCCACGGTACATTGAAACCGATTTCCCGCCAGTCTTCCGGTATGTGATCGGGGATGGTCATGAAATCCTGCTTCTTGATGAACGCGCGAACATCCGCGTCCACCGACGCGATGCGCGCCTCGTACTCTTCCTTCGACGTCGGCAGCGTCAGCACCGGCAGGTCGCGGTTACGATGCTGTTCCAGTGCATAGAAGGCCCAGGTACGCTCCAGTTCACGCTGCGCCATAGCCTCGACATCGTCTGAACTGTAGGGCATGTACTTGACGTGCATCAGGTACCAGTCCAGCAGTTCCTCACCCACCCCGGCCTCAGCGGTCATACTGCTGCGGTTTTCCTCAAGCCAGGCAAGAAGGCTCCTGACCGACTCCCGTGCACTCTCGATTTCCGGCACCAGCGCGGGCTGATCCTTTCGCGCGCGAGACAGGAGATCGTCGTACCAGCCGATCACGCCAGCGGGGGGGATCGCGCGATAAGGATGCCCGTGGCCAACGCCATCTGCGTTGGTCAGATTATGAATGGCCAGATCCGCGAAATCCGCCGGCACGTCCTTGAGATTGCGTTTCGCAGCGTCGACCAGCTCCACCGTGGCGGCCAGTCCTGACCGCAGATCGCTGAGTTGCTCACCCTGTGCCGGGAGATCGACAAATGTCAGACGCAGCATGCGGTCCACGTAGTAACCCGGATCGCGCGCCCAGGGCCGCGACACATGCAGCAGGAAGTCGTGCTGATCCATTGCCGATCGGACGGCCAGGTACTCCGCCTGATGAGGCCGATCCCAGTCGGCCACCGCCATGTCCTCGAGCCGCGCCTGGAAGGCGCGCAGATCGTCGATACGGCGTTTCACCTGCGCCTCGGAGCGATCAACGGCAATACCGGTGGCCTCAGCCTTCCAGGCAAAGAACTCACTCGTCAGTTCAATCAGATCGTTGTAGCTGCCGCTGCCCTGAGGCGCACCAGCGTTAGCGGCATAGCCGCCAACGACACAGACCGCCAGCAAAGTAACCCGTGCCAGGCGTCGCAAGTTTCCAGTAGGAGACATAATACATCCTCTTTTCAAGCCTTATTTTGGATTAAACGCTTGAGGCACGGGCGCCTCGAGCGCGTCAGACATCTATATCAACGTGGACCGAAACCGACGTTAAAGCCAATAAAGAAACGCCGCCCGACCGGTTCAAACAGCTGCACGCTGCTGTTGGCATCGCCACTGGCGCGGAACCCGAGCAGCGGTGGAGACCGGTCGAGCACATTGTTGATCCCGGCATACACCTGAATGCTCTCAGGGACATCATAGCCGGCAGTCAGGTCGACATAATCCTCCGGATCCGGGGTTCCATTCTCATTGGCAAACGCGCCCTCGGCCAGTTCCCGTTCGCCAATCTAGCGCAACTCCGGAGCGTCGCGCCCTGCCCCGACTAAATGTACGCAAATGTGTCTGCCTACTCCGCTGCCGGAACGCCCCTGAAGCGGGGGATTGTGTTGGATTACCGGCTTTTTAATCGCTTTAACAGTGGAGCAGCCATCCGCAGCTGTCAATATTTTTGGTCGTATAAAGCACAGATAATCGCCAAGCGAACATTTTTATTATAGGATTTCGCTAACGCTTTGATGAATACCGCATGTCAGTCAGACATGCCCTCATCCGTGGGCCTGAGCGACGCCAATCGCTGCATAAGGACTCGGTCACGCCAGGCTACACGCTCCTGCCACTGATCAAGCGGCAGTAACGCGCGGCGCTGTGCCTCTACCGACGACACCAGGTCGGGCGTCCAGGGGTCATCCTGTCCGCGCTCAGCACCCATGCGCGCGTAGGCGGGCCCCAGTTTTTCGGCGTGGGCGGCGATGCCGCCCCGGGTATTCAAATCCACCGTCTCGAAAGGGCCGACAACGGACCAGCGCAGGCCGAGCCCGAGGCGCACCAGCGTGTCGATGTCCTCAACGGACGCGACGCCATCACGAACCAGACAGTAGGCTTCCCTGAGTATGGCGCCCTGCAGACGATTGAAAACAAAGCCCTCGACCTCTTGCCGCACGCGCACGGGATGCAGTCCCACCAGACGCGAGAAGGCCTCGGCACGCCGCACAAGCTCCGGATCGGTGAATTCGGCAGGAACCAGCTCGATAACGCGCAGCAAATACGGCGGATTACCCGGGTGCGCGACCAGGCAGCGAGCAGAGCCCGGCAGCTTCGACGCAAAGCGGGATGCCGGCATGGCCGAGGAAGAGCTGGCAAGAATCGCATCGGCCGGCGCACAGCGGTCGAGTCGCGCGAACAACGCTCGCTTCAGCTCAAGATTTTCCGGAGCGCATTCCTGCACCCACTGCACACCGTCGACGGCCTCTTCAAGACTGTCAGCGGTACAGATATTCCCCAGAACCTGTGCATCAGACGCGGTGGTAAGCCCTGTCTCACGCAGAGAGCCCAGATTGCAACGGATCTGCTCCAGGGCAGCCGGGAACGCCCCGGGAAATTCATCGTACAGTCTTACCGCCACACCGGACAGCGCATACTGCAGGGCAAAACCGGAGCCGATACTGCCGGCGCCGATAATCGCGACAGGCGCATCACTGGCCTCCCTCCCAACTGTGTCAGTGTTGCGGGTAGCGGAAGCTGCGGTTGTCGTGTTCATTGTCTGCGGTCCCTTGCGAAGAGCGCAGTATGCTCTTGCAGCGGATCATCGGGTGTCAAGCGCTTCCGCCGCAGGGCTCTCCTGCGCGAACAGCGTTTGATCTGAATAACGCTGGCGCGAAGCTGCTTGCAAGGGGCAGATAAACTCACTATCAACCGCTTCACAGGAGACGATAGAATGCAGGATCTGACAGGCCGCATTATTCTACTCACCGGCGCTTCAAAGGGGATCGGCGCTGCCACGGCGCGATTCCTCGGCGCGGCGGGTGCAACGCTGATCGCACACTACGGATCTGACAGAGACGGCGCGCTCGCAGCCACGGCGGACATCCCGGAGGAACGCAAACTGCTGGTGCAGGCCGACCTCGCCAATCCCGACGACGTCGAGCGCCTCTGGGCAGAAGCCCGTGGCTGGAAAGGCCATATCGACGTCCTGGTGAACAATGCCGCGGTGATGATTGGCAACGGCGGCGTGGATGAAGACCTCGAAGACTGGGATGCCGTCTGGGAAAAGAGCATGCAGATCAATGTCCTGGCGCCGGCGCGAATGCTGCGCCAGGCGGTGCGGCACTTTCGTGAGGTTGGTGGTGGCAGCGTCATCACTATATCGAGCTGGGCCGCCCAGCGCGGCGTCGGCAACCCCGCTACTATTGCCTATGCTGCCTCCAAGGCTGCGATACGTGCGGCCACACAGACGATTGCCAGAAACTACGCCAGTGAGGGCATTTATGCCTACATTATTGCGCCCGGCGTGGTTCGCACACGACTGTCGGAGGATTTCGCGCGCAGCCAGGGCGGCGAGGACAAGGTTACGGCGGGACTGGCCATGGGGCGCTGGGTGGACCCCGAGGAAATCGCGGACCTCGTGACATTCCTCTGCAAAGGCAGCGCACCGAGTCTGTCCGGAGGCACTATCGATATCAACGGCGCCAGCTACATACGCTGAGCCCAGGGACATAGCATGCGTATACACACAGCAGGCATTCATCGGGATTCCGATCCCTTTACCTTCGACTTCGAGGGCACTCCAGTCATCGCATACGCGGGCGAGTCCATTGCCGCCGCGCTGGTTTCCGCCGAACAGTGGCACTGGCGCCAAACCCGCAGCGGCGAGACCCGCGGGCTGTTCTGCGGCATGGGGGTCTGCGGCGAATGCACCGTCTCGGTGGACGGCAGCGCGCGGCGCGCCTGCCTCGAGATGGCACGGCCGGGACTGCAGGTGACACAGCAGCCCGCCCGGCGCGCGGTCGCCGGGAGCGGGCAGGCGCCACCTGAACGCCACTGGCAAACCGTGGAGACGGACGTGCTTGTGGTCGGTGCAGGCCCCGCGGGCCTGGCGGCGGCAGCCGCCGCAGCCCGGGCCGGTGCCAGCGTGACCGTGGTCGACGAGCGCGCCAAGGCCGGTGGCCAATACTTCAAGCAGCCGGGCGATGGCTTCGACATTGCCGAAGCCCGGCTCGACCACCAGTTTCAGGAGGGCCGCCAGCTGTATCGCGATGCCGGCGCTGCCGGTGTCAACTTCATTTTCGGCGCAACAGTCTGGGGCGCCTTTACGCCCCGGGAAATCGCCGTGGTAACAGAAGACACCTGCATCATGATCCAGGCGCGGCGCCTGATACTGTCACCGGGAGCGTATGAGCGTCCCCTGCCGTTTCCGGGCTGGACACTGCCCGGCGTCATGACCACGGGCGCCGCGCAGACACTGCTGCGCGCTTACCAGACCGCGCCGGGGCAGCGTGTTCTGGTCGCGGGCAACGGCCCGCTCAACCTTCAGGTTGCGCGGGAGCTGAGCGCCGCCGGCGTCGATGTCGTGGCTGTCGCGGAGCTCTCACGGCGTCCTGGCCCGACGCTGGCCGCACCGCTCATGCGCATGCTGCGCAATGGTCCGGGCCTGGTCGCCGATGGCATCGGCCACCTGGTGGCATTGCGACGCCGGCGCGTACCCGTGTTGCATCGGCACGTGATCTGCTCCGCCGAGGGCGATGGCAAGGTAAGCCGAGCCAGCCTGGTCAGAATAGACGGCGACGGACAGCCATTACATGACACACAAGTGAGTTTCGACGTCGACGCTGTCTGCATGGGCTATGGATTCCTGCCGCAATCGGAGCTGGCGCGGGCGCTGGAATGCCGGCACGACTACGATCCCGTGACTGGCGTTCTCGCCATCCAGCGCGGCCTGGACGGCAGAACCAGCGTGAAGGACGTCTTCGTCGCCGGCGATGCCGGCGGCCTTGGCGGCGCGAAAGTCGCCCAGGCCCAGGGCACGCTCGCCGGGGCCGCCGCGGCCGCGGACCTGGGCCTCGAAGACGACAGCAGGACAGGCGTCAGCCGGGCTCGCGCCCTCGCCCTGCGTCACCTGCGTTTTCAGACCGCACTCTGGCAGGTCTACGCTGCCCCCGATGTCGGATTGTCGCTTAGCACGCCGGAAACGATCATGTGCCGCTGCGAAAGTGTCCGCCGCGAAACACTGGCGGCCTGCTTTGCCAGCGGCGTCGCCGGAATTGGCGCAGTAAAACGCGAAACCCGCGCGGGCATGGGTCGCTGCCAGGGCCGGTATTGCGCGGCCCTGTTGGCAAAAATGGCCGGTCAGGCCGGTTTTGAAGTCGCGGCGGAGAGCGACCTGTTCGCGCCGCGTACGCCCTTCAAACCCATGCCGATCGGCAGCCTGGCGACGGCCTACGACGCCTCGAGTCCGCCCGATCGCGAGGCCGAAGCCCGGTGACAGCTTGACAGCAAAGGGCTTGTTCACCAGAATTAACGTACGCTATGAGAACGAGTGTTACGCATTTTTTATCCACGGGAAGGTAACGCTGCAACACAGCGCCCGCTCGGTATACAATAAATTCCGCCCCATCGGAGAAGTGAATCATGTTGCGAAAAGTTTCTCGCTGGCTTTCTGTGGCCGCCCTGGCCCTCTGCGCCGTTGCCGCCCAGGCGCAGATGCGATCCCTGGACGAGATTGTCCGCGATGGTACGATCCGCGTCGGCGTCAACCCGAACTTCCCGCCGATGTCCTCCTACGGCAGAACCAATGAAATTGAAGGGTTTGATGTCGATGTCGCCCGCCGCATTGCCGAATTACTTGATGTCAAGGTAAAGCTGGTCCCCACCGCTACGGCACAGCGCGTTGCCTTTCTCACCTCCGGCCGCATCGACATTGCGCTGGGTGCACTTACCCGCACCCCCGCCAGAGCGCGACTGATCGACTTCACTGCGCCACTGCACACTGAATCCATGAGCGTCCTCACCACCGATCGTATCGATGCCGAAAGCTGGCGCGATCTCGACTCCAGCGACATTACCCTGGTGAACATGCGCGGCAATCTCTCGGTGGAGCTCCTGAAAGACAAACTGCCCAACGCCAAGGTCCTGCTGGTGGACGGAAACGCCGATACCGTGAGGGCGCTCGCCCAGGGTCGTGCCGATGCACTGGTCGAGAACACCGACCTGTTCATGAACTTTACCCGGACCTACCGCAACGTGAACTGGCGCGTTCTGGATGAGTCCATCTATGTCGCCTACTGCGGGATCGGGCTTGCCAAGGGCAACAGCGATCTGCGGCACTTTCTCAATATTGTCCTGTACGATCTTCACACCAGCGGCTTTGTCAACGAGCGCTGGGAACACTGGTTCGGCGCTCCGATGAGCGTGCCAGTAGAGGCACAGCCGTACTTCTGATACGCCGGCACATCCCATGCGCCACACCTGAGGGGGTGGTGCAGCCCTATCCTTTAACGAGCAGGCAGCAACCCGGAACGGCATGAATTATACGTTTCAGTTCGGCGAAGTCATGGCAGAGCTGCCCTACCTTCTTGGCGGGGCGCTCGTAACGCTTCAGATCGTCTTTTTTACGTTTTTCCTGGGTGCAGCGCTCGGACTGATGGGCGCACTGGGCAAGGTGTACGGACCGACGCCCCTGCGCAAGGTGATCTCCGCCTATGTCATTTTCATCACCAACACGCCGGCGCTGGTTCAGATTTTTGTTCTCTATTACGCACTACCGGATGCCGGCATCCTGCTCAGCTCCATGGCAGCCGTGCTGATCGGCCTGACGCTCAACTCGACCGCCTATCTTACCGAGATCATACGGGCCGGCGTGGTTTCCGTGCGCCAGGCCGAAATGGACGCCGCCATTGGCCTCAACATGACCCGCCTGCAGATCCTGCGTTATGTCATGCTCCCGCATATTGCAAAAACCATCTTTGCACCTCTGTCCAACTTTTTTATCTGGTTGATGCTGGGCAGTTCCATTGCCGCGCTGTTCGGTGTTGAAGAACTCACCGGACGCGCCATCAATGTCAGCTCGGTGAACCTGCGCACGATAGAGACCTTCTCGGTCGTTGCCGTGATCTATATCGGGCTGACGCTCATTGCCAGCATGTCGCTGGCGCTTCTGGGCCGCTTCGCCTTCCGCGTCAAGGCCAGGGTATTCTGATGTTCGAGAGACTCCTTTTTGAAGCCCCGGACTTCTTCACCTACCACAACGTGGTATTCCTGCTGGAAGCGGCCGCGCGCACGCTGGGCATGACGCTGATCGGCTGCACCGTCGGCTTTATCGCCGGCCTGCTGATCGCGGTTCTCAGGCAGTCGGCAAATCCATGGACATTGCCACTGCGTGTCATTGCGATTGCCTATGTCGAAACCTTCCGGCGCATACCCTTTCTGGTCATCATATTCATTGTGCTGTATGCCATACAGCCGCTGCTGGAAGACGCGTCCCTGCTGACTATCGCCACCATCGCCATCTGCCTCGTGTCCACGGCCTTCCTCTCGGAAATTGTCCGTGCCGGTCTGGAGTCGGTGCCGAAACAGCAGATAGAAGGCGCGCGCACGCTCAACTTCGGTGCGGCGCGCACACTGTGGTATGTGGTTCTGCCGCAGGCCTGGCGCGTCATATTGCCGCCAGCGATCGCGTTTGCAGTCATGTTCATCAAGGATACGTCACTGGCATCGCACATCGGCGTGGTCGAACTGACGTTCTCGGGCAAGATGTTCGTTAACCGGGGCTTTTCGCCGCTGCTGGGCTTCGGTGCCGTGCTGGTACTGTACTTCCTGCTGTCCTACCCACTCAGCCGTCTCGGCACCTATCTGGAGAAGCGCCTTGACCCATCTCGACGTTCGTGACCTCGCCTGCTCCTACGGCTCGGAAAAAATCCTCAAGGGCGTTACCCTGAGCGCAGAAAAGGGCGAAGTCGTCAGCCTGATCGGGCCCTCGGGCTCCGGCAAGAGCACCCTTCTGCGAGCACTGGTTGGGCTCACCCTGCCAAGCGCTGGCGAAGTACGCGTCGCCGGCAAGGCCGTGGACTACAGTAGCCGCAAGAGCGTCCGCGAGCTGCGCTCGCAGCTGGCAATCGTGTTCCAGCAATACAACCTTTTCCAGAACATGACGGTAATGCGCAACGTCACGATCGCACCGACCACGATCAAGAAACGGCCGAAGGCCGAGGTAGAAGCGCTGGCAACTGAGCTGCTGGCGCGGGTGGGCATGGAAGCCAAGCACGACGCCTATCCGGAGGAGCTGTCCGGGGGCCAGCAGCAGCGGGTCGCGATTGCCCGCGCACTGGCGCTGCAGCCAGAGATACTGCTCCTCGACGAGGTCACTTCGGCGCTGGATCCGGAGCGGGTGAACGAGGTGCTTGACACTATCCGTCGACTGACCGAGGAGGGCATCACCATGTTGCTGGTGTCCCATGAAATGTCTTTCGTCCGGGAGGTGTCTACCCGCGTGGTCATGATGGACGACGGCAAGGTGGTCGAGACCGGCACACCATCACAGATATTTGATTCACCCACCCACGAACGCACCCGGGAATTCGTCGGCATGATTCTCAAGCACTGACGGCAACTGCCGTCAGCGGCGTATTACTCAGCGCGCGCCGGGCGCGAAGGCCGCCGCGTCTATATTCAGGGGCGGCGTCACGCCCTGCACCATACTCGCCACCAGTCGGCCCGCAGCCGGGCCCGCGGTAAACCCCATCCAGGGCACATAACCGAGGAATGCACCCGGCAATCCGGGCAGCTCACCGATGATCGGCATCCAGTCGTGCGTACCGTTCACTGTCGCGGCCCAGGTCCGCACGATGTTGACAGGCGCAAGCTGTGGCAGGATTTCCAGCGCCAGACCAAGATTCGGCCCGACAGAATAAGGATCTGCGATCGGGCGCCGCTGGCTGTCAAAGCGCGCTGGCCAGCCACCACCCACAATAATGCTGCCAACCGAGGTCTGCTTCATGGTCAGCGGTGCGCGGGCGTAGTAAAGAAGGTGCCGGATCAAGGGCTCTGCCGGCTCTGTCACGCTGACCTGTATCGGGAAGCCCTGAAGCGGCAGGTCGACACCGAGCATGGCGGCGATGCGTCCGGCGTCGGCTCCGGCGGTGTTGACCAGACGGGCCGCCCTGTAGGTGCCGCGATCAGTCGTCACCTCGTAAGCCCCGTCTGTACGCCGGATATTCTCTACCGACGTGCGCGGCATGACGCGTGCGCCCATGGCAGCCGCCGCGCGCGCAAAGGCCGGCGCCGCGATCAGCGGGTTGGCCTTGCCCTCCACCGGACAGTAGCCTGCACCTACCATGCGGTCTGATACGTAGGGCGCGAGCGCGCGCAGGCTCTGCGCATCCAGTACCTCGCTGTCCAGGCCAGCCTCCCGCTCAAGGCTGACCTTGCGCGCGACATCCCGCATCTGCTGCTCGTTGGCCGCCAGCAGCAGCCCTCCGCCCACCTTCACTTCAAGATCAACGCCGAGCGTATCACCCAGATCCTCCCAGAGTCCGATTGATGCCCGCAGCAGGCGCAGCGCCGGCAGAAACATGCGCGCCCAGGCGTCGCCATGCTGCAGATAGGTGTCGTGCGGAATCTGTCCGTGCAGGCTGCCGGAATTGGTACCCGAGGCCTGGGTATTCAGGTCGCCAGTCTCAACAAGCGTCACTGCCACGCCGTCGCCGGCGAGGTAATAAGCCGCGGCGCAGCCGATGATTCCGCCGCCAATAACGATGACATCTGTCATGAGGTTTCTCTCGGAAGGGGGATGGAATAGACTTTGATGTGCGCTATGCTAACGCATGTCCGGCATGTGCTTGCAATACCGCAGCCGCTTTTCGCGGATTTTACCGCATTCTAAAATCAATCACGCAAAAGGAGCGCCGAGGCGTAGGTCGGCGTTAATACAACCTGATGTCTAAAACATTTCTAGGAAGTTACACGGTCGCCGTCACCCCGTTCACTGAGGATGGCGAAGCCGTTTGCGTCGAGTCGTTGAAACGCTATATCGACTGGCAGGTTGAATGCGAGGTCCCCGGCATCATCATGCTGGGCACTACCGGGGAATTTCTCTCGATCAGCGACGAGGAGCGCCGCCTGGTGGTGGAGACCAGCGTTGAGCATGCCGCCGGGCGCCTCGACATTCTCGTTGGCAGCATGGATGCCAGCACCCGCAAGGCGGTCCGATACAGCCGCGAAGCGCAGGAGATGGGCGCTGACGGACTCATGATCGTCCCACCCTATTATTACACGCCTACCGAAGACGAGATCTTCGCTTATTACCGTGCGATCGCCGAGGCAGTCGATTTACCGATCATGCTGTATAACAATCCGTTCACGTCCAACGTCGATATGTCGGCCGCACTGGTCGCACGTCTGACCCGGGCGTTTGACAGTATTCGCTACATCAAGGAAGCCAGCTGTGATGTCGGCCGCGTGTACGACATTGTCGAAGCCACCGACGGCATCATGAATGTCTTCGCGGGAGAAAGGCCGGTGGAGAGCTACCTTCTCGGCGCCGTCGGTTACGTCAACCCCTACGGTAACTATCTCCCCTACAGCACAAAACGCATTTGGGATTTCCTCGTTGCAGGCCGCACGGAAGACGCTGCGTCTATCCAGCGCATACTCAATCGGATTGATCACATTATCGCCGAGGGGCACCCCACTTACGGCCACCAGTGCTACTCGAAGGCGCTCAGCGCCGCCGCCGGCTATCCCACCGGCGACGTGCGGCCACCGCTGACGCGATTCCGCGACCTCGGCAGCGAAGGTCATGAGCGACGCGATAAAGTGACGGCGCTGATGGCCGAGATGGATGCCCTCATGCTTAAACTCGACGCAAAACCGGAGGCCTGATGAGCACGATCGACAGCACACAGGAAATCAACGCCGGGCAGATGCCTGCCCTGTTCACGCCCTTCACCCTGCGCAACGTCACGTTCCGCAACCGGCTTGTCGTCTCGGCCATGTGCCAGTACGCATCGGAAGACGGCTTCGTCAATGACTGGCATTTCGCGCACCATGGCCGCTTTGCCCTTGGCGGCGTGGGCGGCGCCATTCTCGAAGCCAGCGGAGTCACCGCTGAGGGCAGAATCACCCCCGGTTGTCTGGGTATTTACAAGGACGAGCATGTTCCGGGCCTGAAGAAGGTCGTCGACATCTACCACGCCCAGGGTATCCCTGTCGGCATACAGCTCGCGCACGCCGGGCGCAAGGCCAGTGCGGCGACGCCCCTGAACGGCGCCAGACCGCTGGCGCACAGTGATCCTGATGCCGCCTGGGACGCAGTCGCCCCCAGCGCCATCCCGCTCACCGAAGACTGGCCGACACCGCACGCGCTTGACGAGAGCGAGATAGATGATCTGATCGTATCGTTTGCCCGTGCCGCCCGGCGCGCCCTGGACGCCGGCTTCGATTTCGTCGAAATCCACGGTGCCCATGGCTATCTGATACACAGCTTTCTGACCTCACTGTCCAACCAGCGTGATGATCAGTGGGGCGGCGACCTCGCGGCACGCATGCGTTTTCCCCTCGCCGTGACCGATGCGGTAAGGCAGGTGGTTCCAGACGACTATCCCGTATTTTACCGAGCGTCTTCGGTGGACGGTGTCGACGGCGGCATGGAGCTGGAAGACACCGTCAAGCTGTCGCGCGAGCTTAAAGCCCACGGCGTGGATCTCATCGACTGTTCTTCGGGCGGCATCACCGGAGCCTCCGGCCGCGCCAAGACGCCACCGTCACCGGGCTATCTTGTGCCCCATGCCCGTGCTGTAAGGGACGGTGCCGACATGCCAACCATGGCGGTCGGACTGATCACCGAAGCGGCGCAGGCGAACAATGTGATTGTGGAAGGCAACGCCGACCTCGTCGCCATGGCACGCGGACTGTTGGCAGACCCCAACTTCCCCTACCACGCCGCCATCGAGCTGGGCCATCCGGAGCCGCACACCCTGCTGCCGGCCATGTACGGCATGGTGCTGAAACGTCGCAACACCGGCTAGCGCATGTCCCCGGCGGTGAACTCACTCGCGTCGCTGGTACAGTCCAACATGCACGTAGGGCGCCGGTGCCGGTGTCCCTGCACTCACCCTGCGCGGCACGCGATGCTCAAGGGGCTCGATGTTCTTCAGGTAGCGCGCAATGGCCAGCGCATCTGAGGCTCTAAGCCGCGCGTAGTTCTGCCAGGGCATGACAGGCAGGGCGCGGCTACCGTGTCGATCCATCCCGCCACGCAGCAGCCGCACCAGATCGTCCTCGGTCCAGGCGCCGATACCCGTCTCGTCATGCGGAGTTATATTGGGCGGATAAACAATTGCCGGATACCGATCGCGCATGGGATCGGAAATGGCTATCCCGACGCGGGACCCCCCAAGGGAGCGATCGCTGTCCGGGGCGCCAAGCAGCGCACCGTCAGTGTGGCAACTGGCGCAACCGAGCAGGCTGACAAGATAGCGACCGCGCTGGACATCAGGGTCATCGGCACTCTGCGCAGCCTCTGGAACATCCACTACCAGCGCATTGTCCACCGGCAGATAATCGTCGAGGTAGCCCTCCGGGTCCTGGGCGTGTGCGGAAGCGACGGGCAGCGCCAGCGCCAGCGCAGCGAGAGTTCTGAAGCAGGGAACTTTAACAATCATGGTGTTTCTCCGGCATCGACTCCCTGTGACTTTAGCGTCTGCCACGCCGGAGTGCTAGCGCCCGCGCTCTGTTCGGCAATGTTCCGGCATTCTCGGCTGGCCACTCCCGGACCGAGTCGCTAAGCTACGCGCCCCTGGAGCTTACCTATGAAACCCATACACACCTCTCGCTGGCAGATCGGCCTGTGCTGCATTTTTCCTGACGCGAAGGCAGACGCGCGCCTTGCGCTGACCGGTCGTTACAATGCCTGACATTACTGCACCACAACTGACTGCCGCGGACATACGCCGGGGTTTCTGGCGAATTCTGCCCATTTCCCTGTTCGTCTTTGTGTTCGGGCTGGCCTTTGGCGTTGCCGCCCTGCAGAGCAGTATGACCAACATCGACGTAATGCTGATGAGCATCACCGTCTTCGCCGGCACCGTGCAGTTCGCCGTGCTCGACATGTGGGGCACGCAGGTACCCATCCTGCCGTTACTGCTGACTGCGCTCGCTATCAACAGCCGCATGCTGCTGATGGGCGCCAGTCTCTATCCCTGGCTGCGGCTACTGCCCGTGCGCCGCCGCTACGCATCGCTGATCATCCTGTCGGACGCCAACTGGGCCATGACACTCAATGACCTGCAGCAGGGGCGCAACAACCTGGGCACACTGGTCGGCGGCGGTATCGCGCTATGGACCTGCTGGCAGGCGGGGACGCTGACGGGTCTGTTGCTCGGCTCGGGCATCACCGATCCGAAAAGCATCGGGCTGGACATGGTGATGGGCTGCTTCATGCTGTCAATGGTGATGGTGGGCAAGCGCAACCTGCGCAAGAGCCTTGCCTGGTGCCTGAGTGCCATCGCCGCCTACGCGGCCTATCGCTGGCTGCCACCCAACACCCACGTGATTGTTGGCGCAGTCGCCGGCGGAGCGGTCGGTATTTTCTGGCTGGAGACACCCAGTCAATGATGTCCACCGACGGCTTTGGCGCCTACCTGGTCATTGCGCTGATGGCACTGGTCATGCTGTTTACCCGCTTCGGCGGTGTGTTCATCACCGGACTGCTGCCGCTGCGACCTCGAGTCATGAGCTTTATCGACGCCATGTCGGGCTCGGTACTGGTGGCAGTTCTGGTGCCCATCGCCGTTGAAGCGGATATGGCCGGACGGCTGGGGATGCTGGCAACCGCCGGCGTCATGCTGCTTACCGCAAGACCCATGGCGGGCGTCAGCCTTGGCATACTGGTGACGGCTCTGCTGCGCCTCGGAGGAATCTCCTGATGGCTCCACGACTGCCCGCAACGGTTTATCTGCTCATGAGCCTGCAGGCGCTGTCCATGTGTATCGCGCCACTGTTTTTCCTGACCGGCGGCCTCGTGGGCAACGACATCGCTCCGCGTCCGGGCCTCGCCACCCTGCCCATTGCCATGGTCATTATCGGCACCGCGGTTTCCGTGGTTGGCGTCACGCGACTGATGGCACGCATCGGAAGACGTGCGGTCTTTGCGCTCGGTTCGCTTCTGGGTTGCGCCAGCGGCGTGGTTGCAGCCTGTGCGCTGGTGCTGGGGCATTTCGCTCTGTTCTGCGCCGCGGGACTGATCGCCGGGGTCAGCATTGCTGCGGCACAGCAATACCGCTTCGCGGCGATTGAGACCGTCTCGCCCATGCTCGCCGGAAAGGCCGCATCCCGCGTCCTGCTGGCGGGCCTGGTGGCCGCCTACCTGGGGCCGGAGCTGGTAGTGTGGGGCGCGTCGGTACCCGGGCTGGAAGCACTGACGACAGCCATCGACAGCCATCAGCCGTTTATTGGCGCGTTTCTCCTGCTCTCCGGCATCAATCTGCTGGCGATGGGCATTGTACTCACCGGCTACCGCAACCGGTATGCAGAGGCCAGCGAGAAGGCAGCGGAGGCGCGGCCTCTGGCCACTATTCTGCGTCAGCGCCCGATCTGGCTGGCGATTATCGCCTCTGCCATGGGTTACGCCATGATGAGCTTCATGATGACGGGCACCCCGCTGAACATGCACGCGGTGAACGGACACAGCCTGCTTGACACGAAGTGGGTCATCCAGTCACATATTGTCGCGATGTATGCGCCGGCGCTTTTCTCGGGGCGGCTTATCACCCGCCTGGGACATCGCACCGTCATCGCACTCGGCGGTGCCGCCTACCTCGTGTGTCTGGCCATCGCACTTTCCGGGCAGCATCTGATGCATTACTGGTGGGCCCTGGTGCTGCTTGGCATCGGCTGGAACTTCATGTTTGTCGGCGGTACGACTCTGCTTCCGCTCTGCCACCGGCCCAGCGAGCGCTTCAGGGTTCAGAGCGCCAATGAGTTTGCCGTATTCGGCTCACAGGCCGTTGCCGCCCTGAGCGCCGGGTGGGTGGTGAACCTCCATGGCTGGGACGCCATGGTGGCTCTGTCGTTTCTGAGCGTGCTCGCCGTCTGCCTTGCACTCTGGATCAACCGGCGCGGCCTGCCGCGGTCGACGGCGGCAGTCGCCGGTTGACGGTGACTCCGGGACGGACTCAGGCCCCGGTCTTGCGCAGGTAGGGGAATATCGTCTCAAACTCGCCGAACTTCTCCTTCGCGTCGGCATCGGAAACACTTGGCGGAATGATCACGTCCTCACCGGCAACCCAGTCTGCCGGCGTTGCCACGCCGCGCTTCTGCGTGTATTGCAAGGCGTCCAGCGCGCGCATGATTTCAGAGAAATTGCGCCCAACCACCATGGGATAGGTCATGGACAGCTTGAGTTTCTTGTCTGGTCCGATAATAAACACCGAGCGCACGGTGGCGCTGTCCGCTGCCGTGCGCCCGTCGGGCAGGTAGGCTTCTGCGGGCAGCATGTCGAAAGCCTTGGCGACCGCCAGATCCGTGTCTGCGATAATGGGAAAGCCGACGCTCGCACTGCAGTAGGACTCGATATCGCCAATCCACTGGCGGTGCTCGTCTACACCGTCAACAGATACGCCGATGGGCTTGGTGTTGCGCTTCGCAAACTCATCGGCAAGCTGGGCAACCGCACCGAATTCTGTAGTGCACACCGGGGTGAAGTCTTTCGGGTGCGAAAACAGAATCGCCCAGCTATCACCAATCCAGTCATGAAAAGAAATAGGGCCGAGACTGGTTTCGGCGGTAAAATCGGGTACTGTATCGTTAATTCGCAATGACATGATTTTGCTCCTGTATTACGCGTACGGGGTGGCGTCGTGCACCACCAGCCAGCGCGAAGTATAGGCGCCATTGAGCTGGTTTTCGACCGCTCCCGCGCAAGGTATACCGGTTGTCGAGCACAGCCAGATCTTATCCGGCGCTTTTCCGAAACGGCCCGAGGGGGTGCCGCCAGAACATGCTGACTGTTGAACTGAGTTTCTACCCACTCACCCGCGCCTATGAGCAGCGCGTGATCGACTTTATCCGCCGGCTCAGAGAACACCCTGACGTTCGCTTGCATACCGGCGGCATGAGTACGCTCATCAGCGGTGATCACGACACCGTCTTTGACCTTCTTCGTGACGCGACGCGGGATTTCAATGCCGGCGACGATACCTGTATTTTTGTCGCCAAGTTTCTCAACAGGGATGCGTTTGCTACACCGCGAATCGATTGATGCGGCGCTGGAAATCGCAGCGGTCGGTTTCAGCATTGCCTTTACACTGCTGTATCTGCGCGGCGCTGTGCCGGCGTGCTATGTGGCTGCTTTCTTCGGCTCGGTACTGTTTGCGATTCTCTGTTGGCGAAAACACATTTTTGCAGAGAGCGCACTGCATGTGTTCTACGTGGGCATGGCCGTGTACGGCCTGTTCGCCACCGGAGAAGACTGGCGCGTTGTCAGCTGGCCGCTTGCCGACCACCTGCCCTGGCTGATAACAGGCATCATTGCGACCGCTGCTGTCGGCTATTTGCTAAGCCAGAACCCGGTCGCGCATACACCCTGGCTGGACGCTTTCACAACCGTGTTCAGCCTGATAGCAACCTGGCTGATGATTGCGTACGTTCACGAGAACTGGCTGTACTGGATGGTTATCGACAGTGCCGCCGTAGCGCTATATGCCCTGCGCCGGCTTTACCTCAGCGCGGCGCTCTTTGTGTTCTATCTGGCCATGGCCATCGACGGCTACTTTCCGCAGATCAGCTGGTTCTCCTAAGGACCACCGATCGCAGCGCCACCTGCAGATCAGGCACTCACCGCCACGTATGCCGTGCACCAGCCGGTTGCCTTGACCGCCTTGCCGGCGAAGATCGCACAGGGACCCCAGTCGTCACCGTCGTTGCCCTGGTACACCTGGCAATTGGCGCACGCCTGGCCTTCCTGGTAGCGCGGGTTCTTGCTCGTGTCGACATCGCTTGCGATATGTTTGTAGTTCAGAGACTTAGCCTGCGTATTGTCCTCGCTCAGCTGTGGCAAACCCTCGCTATTGCCGGAACCGCTAGCATCATTCTGGGCCATCTGCTCGCTGTCGGCCGCCGCCTGTTGCCCCGCCTCGTCGTCCTCTGCTGATGCCGTGTCAGTGCTCGTCTCGGCTGATGGCGCTGCAGGGTCCGGTCGGGTCGCCGGCGCATCTTCAGCGTTGGCCGCGATCGTCGGTGCAGCCGGCTCCTCGCTGGAACAGGCAACGAGGCCTGCAAACGGCAGCATGACAGCGCTACCGCCCATCAGCGTAAGAAAACGGCGGCGTTGCGTCATCGGTTGATCCTGCTTCATGGTGCTGTCTCCCCTGAGTTGATTATCTGCATTACCGGCGCCCCAACTACATAGGCACAACATCAGTACGGTTATACCCGCCTTTCTGGACCATACCAAGAGAAACCTTGATCTGCACGACGCCGCCGATCAGCCCTCGAATACAGCATTCATCTCCAGCGACTCGTCCGCGAGCGCTGCCGGCGCCGGCCTGCAACCCGCAAGTATGGCGCGCTTGGCGGCCATGAACTCCCGGGGCCTGTTGATGGCATCCGCGGCGACAAGTCGTCCGCCGCACAGGTAAAACGCGCTGAAACTGCGGCCTTCAGCGATATTTCCTCGTACAACAACCTCATCATAGCCGGCAGAAAGCCCCGCAATCTGCAGCTTGATATCGTACTGATCCGACCAGAACCAGGGTAGTGCGTGATAGGCGACCGGATTGCCCGCCACGGCTTTTGCAGCAGTCCGCGCCTGCTCGTTGGCATTCTGTACAGACTCAAGACGCAGCCAGCGATCGTACACCGGGTTGTAATGACGGGTGCAGTCCCCTGCTGCCAGGATGTGGGGATCCGAGGTGCGCGCAAATTCGTCGACAACAATGCCGTCGTTGACCTCCAGGCCGGCGGCTTCCGCCAACGACGTATCGGGGACCACTCCAACACCGACGAGAGCCAGATCTGCCGCAAATTCGCGGCCATCGCTGCAGGTCACGCCGCTCAGGGTGCCTTCCCCATGGAATGCGCTGACGGTTGTGCCCGTCACGACAGTAACGCCCTCTTCCTCGTGTACCCGGGTGAAAAACGCGGAGACCTCGGGGGCGGTGACGCGCTGCAGGACCCGCGACATCGCCTCGAGCACGGTGACCTGCAGTCCCGCAGAGCGCAGCGACGCGGCCGTCTCCAGACCGATATACCCGCCGCCGACGATCACCACCGACTTGCCTGGCTTCAATCGGGACCGGATGGCATCGACATCGCGCATATCCCGCAAATAATGTACGCCTTTCAGTTCGCTGCCCGGCAGACTGATACGACGTGGCAATGCGCCGGTCATCAGGGCCAGCCGCGTGTAGGCCAGGCTGGTGCCGTCGCTCAAGACAACACGCTGTGCCTGCCGATCAATACGCTCTGCCCGCACGCCAAGACGCAGTGCGATTCCCTGCGTGTCGTAGAAATCCGCCGGGCGGATAGCCAGCGAGGCCGCGTCCTTGTCGCCGATCAGAGCGGCCTTTGACAGGGGCGGGCGATGGTAAGGAAGATGCTGTTCCTCGCCCACTATCGTAATAGTGCCCTCCCAGCCTTCCTGCCTGAGCGTCGCGGCCATACTGGCAGCCGCGTGACTGGCGCCAATAATGACGCAGTGTTGATCTGTCATGGAAACCCTCTGAATTCTTCGGTTGACTCACTGTGCACTCGGGTCGACGCCTCCGGCGTGTCGTCGATGCGGTAAACCCGATAATCTAGCACATTGAGAACTCATCTCCGTAGCGGCATGAAAACGCTGACTGAACACCTCGGGGAATGAAACGACGGGACAGGCATTGGCGAACACCGTCTGTGAGAGCGATGTCGATGACCACTCACGGGCAGGCACAAGGTATACTCGTATCATGACAGCCGCACTCGACACACTGCGCGCCGTATTCGGCTACGAAACCTTCCGCGAGCCCCAGGATGCGATTATCGACGGCGTCATCAGTGGCCGCGACGCGCTCGTGCTTATGCCGACCGGCGGCGGAAAGTCGCTCTGCTACCAGATTCCGTCTCTGGTCCGCCGCGGCTGTGGGATCGTTGTCTCGCCGCTGATTGCCCTCATGCAGGATCAGGTCGACGGCCTCCGCGAGCTCGGAGTCAGCGCCGCATTCCTCAACTCCAGCCTCGACAGCCAGCAGGTCCGGGCGGTGGAGAGCGCACTGCAGGGTGGCCAGCTCGACCTGCTGTACATTGCACCCGAGCGCCTCGTTCAGCCGCGCACGCTGGACCTGCTGACGCGCTGCGATATCGCCCTGTTCGCGATAGATGAGGCGCACTGTGTGTCGCAGTGGGGTCACGATTTCCGCGCCGACTATCTGCAGCTGAACCTACTGCACGAACGCTTCCCCCATGTGCCACGCATCGCTCTCACCGCCACCGCTGACGCCCGTACGCGGCGGGAGATTGCCATCAGGCTTGATCTCGAAGATGCCAGCCACTACGTCGCCGGCTTTGACCGGCCCAACATTCGCTACCGCATCGCGCTCAAGCAGAACCCGCGCCAGCAACTGCTGACCTTCCTTCGCGGCGAGCATCATGGGGACGCCGGCATTGTCTACTGCCTGTCGCGGCGAAAAGTGGAGGAAACCGCACGCTGGCTACAGGAGGAAGGCATACCGGCACTGCCCTATCACGCCGGTCTGCCGGCGGCGGAACGTTCGGCACACCAGTCACGCTTCCTGCGTGAGGAGGGTCTGGTCATTGTAGCCACCATCGCCTTTGGCATGGGAATCGACAAGCCCGACGTGCGTTTTGTCGCTCATCTTGACCTGCCAAAAACCGTAGAGGCCTACTACCAGGAAACCGGCCGCGCCGGTCGCGACGGCCTGCCCGCCAACGCCTGGCTGGTGTACGGCCTGCAGGACATCATCAAGCTGCGCCAGATGATGGACAATTCAGCCGGCAGCGAAGAACACAAGCGCGCAGAGCAGCAAAGACTGAATGCCATGCTTGGACTGTGCGAGATCACCAGCTGCCGGCGCCAGGCCTTGTTGCACTATTTCGGCGATACACTCAGCGATCCCTGCGGCAACTGTGACACCTGCCTGCAGCCGGTGGAAACCTGGGACGGCACAGAGGCCGCGCAGAAGGCCCTCAGCGCCGTGTACCGCACCGGGCAACGCTTTGGTGTCAGTCATGTGATTGACGTGCTGCGCGGACTGGAAAACGAGCGAGTGCTGCAGCTCGACCATCACCGGCTGGGTGTATTCGGCATCGGAGCCGACCTGGGGGCCAACCCGTGGCGTTCGGTCTTTCGCCAGCTCGTGGCCCGCGGCTACCTGAGCGTGGATATGGAGCGCTATGGCGCGCTCAGGCTGCAGGAAAAAGCACGTCCGCTGTTGAAGGGCGAGGAGTCGCTGGCGCTGCGCAAGGATAGCAGCCCGGCAACGAATACACGCCAGAAAACCCGTCAGACGCTGCCGGAGGATATCGACATCAGTCTGTGGGAGGCGCTGCGCGAATGCCGGCGCCAACTCGCCGAGGAACAGAGCATACCGTCGTACATCATTTTTCACGACAGTACGCTGGAGGCAATGTGTCTGCAGCGTCCGCGATCTATGGCGGCCTTTGGAGAATTGCCAGGCGTGGGCGCTCGCAAGCAGGAGAAATACGGCAACGCCTTTC